>Ga0325410_1001352_pt1 | contig 26998 bp, 13 predicted proteins | sample PopdelMetagenome_16_FD_206182 | JGI IMG/M metagenome (GOLD analysis project Ga0325410, IMG submission 206182) | Populus deltoides microbial communities from Bellville, Georgia, United States - Xylem-PdIQD-R3 | ecosystem: Host-associated > Plants > Phyllosphere > Stem > Wood/Secondary xylem...
AAAAAAATTACGAATAATATTTGAGAACAAAATTTATGTTTCATATTTCCTGATTTCTCAATAATTTGTGACGAATTCTAAATGAAATATAAAGACATGATGGGCTGTGTTTGGTTTACCAACATCAATATATATTCTAACATACTATAGGTTAAAGATTGAGAATAATAATTAATTCGGTCTTTGCATTAGCATGTGAAGATGGATACTCCTAGATTTTATGTAAATTTTGGCACAAATGAATATTTTATTCACTTGTCTTAAAATCGATATAAGAGGAGCTACCATTAAATTTGTGGAGGTTGTGATGTTCCCTTTAATTAATATCATAATCTTAATTTTTAATTTTTTAATTTTTTAATTTTTTAATTTTAATTTTTTTTAAGGTTGCGTTATTAGAAATAGTGTAATCTATCAAATCTTAACTGATTATACTATTTTCAGTAATTCAACCAGTTGAACTGCATTACTTCCCTAGGTTTTTTTCCCCCTAAATGTGCTACTTTGCATTTTACTTTTGCCACGTGTACTATTTTGAAAAGAAAAAAACTCTTAGCATTGCCCCCACATAATTAGATCAGCTAAGGACATGTTGATAACTCTTATTTGGTAATTCGCACGATGTTTTTGTAATAATGTTTTTTTAATTAAAAATTTAGTAAAAAATAACATCAAAATTACTAAAAAAACACCTAAATAAAAATCAATTTAATATTCTTTCATATAAAAAATAATTTAAAAAACATGTTAAAGCACATTTACTGATATTATCATTGGTATTCAATATTGAATCATTCATAACATTATTATACCTTTCTTATTCATTCTTATAATGTATTTGAAAGCCCTCGTTTAAATAAATATTTTATAGAAAATCGACAATTAGCAGTATTGATTTTTTAGAACAACTTAATAAATTTAGTAGATTTTTTAGTTTAGAGAAGCCCATGACCAGCCATGACACACCCTTAATGAAGCTAAATAAAAATTTATTTTAATATATTTTTAAGTAAAAAACATTTTAAAATTATATCAGTGCCAGACTCCAGTTAAATCCGCTTCATAGTTCATAAGCCATAATCATTTGTGTTCGATATATGAACTTTCTTTCAAATTCCTGAGTTCTTCCCGTTCACACTTCATAATTCTCAACGATTGTACATTTACTGATCTAACTCGAAATGTAAGAAACAGATGGAAGAAGTATGGAAGAGAGTTTGTAAACTGAGGTCAACTCAGAAAAAAATTTGCTGGGAGAAAATTTCCCGAAGTATCAAAATTTCTCCTCCTTTGGAGCAGTAGACGCTATGCACAAAATTGGATGATCAAAAGAAAGATTCAATCCTACTCTTCCAGGCCTGGAGAAAAGCACCTAAAACATGAATAAACTGCATTTCTTCTCTGCTTGTATATTATTCACATAAGCTACTACTGGCTGTTTTTCCAATGTCAAGTGTTGCTCCCATGCCGTCACCAAACATTGCTTCCGCAAGAACCAAAAACTTGTGAGGACACCAACCCCCATTTATTCTGAAGTCGCATATCGGTGATGTAGAGCATACTTGGCAACTTCATAAAATGAAACTACAATCCCAACAGATGGCCCGGCACGACCAACACGAGGACCAACACCAGTGAACAGTGCCCTTATTCCTCCATCCCTGTTCCAATGAAATCAATATTCATTAACATATTGTGAAGTTCATTAGATCTGTCATGGCAATGCAATCAAGTGGTTCGCATGCCACCAGGTACCAGCCTACAAAGAGAACCTAGCAACAGTTTGGCATTGATTAATGAAGAAGATGGGTTTTAATCAAAAACTAAATTCATGAAATTAGGAAGATACCTCCAAACTTCCATCAATGTTTGCCGGGTAGTCATCCTCGATGCTCTGACAGGATCCTTCTAAAAATTAAAAGATATCAAATTCATTAGATATCACTGGTCAAGATAGCAGTGCATGAATTCAATTCTCAAGCCACAATCTGGAACCTATTTCAGTTGGTTCCTCTTGTTCTCGTTTGGCTTTCATGAAACAAAATAATAATTTAATTGCAGTATTTACTTTGTTGTTTCTCAAATAATGACCCTCTACCGAAAGGTTAACTCAAAAGGGGCAGGCTAAAGGATAGGCAAGAGGGTTAGAGGCTTCCTCCAGTCTCTCACTGCAGCACCTGGGATTGCAGGGCATACTCAGCAGCAGGTTAGAGTGAATTATTGACTATAGAACAGAACACAGGGTTGGCAGGTTTGCTTATGCTTATTCCGCTTTCTCTAGCTGGTATAAAACCTTCCCATACTGATAACCAAATGGATTCAGCTCTAGGAACTTCAGAACCAGCATTCCATAGCCCTAAATTACAATATGTATGGAACACCCTAACATATATGAATGGAGGCTAAAATCTGCCTAAAATTGTGTTCAGAAGGACAGGGAGAAGAAATAACCTAACCTCTATCTGCCTGCGGGTTTTTACAACATCTAGAGGGCATGTAGCAGCAGCAGCAAGACTTCCTGCGACAAAAGAAGCAGAAAAGTTTGCTCCAAAGACACTCAAACCATTGGATTCCTCTCCAACCAAACTTTGGAGCTTTCTCCTGATCTATATCAACAGAAAAAAGAATTTTCCATTTCTCAGCAAAATATGCAGCATATGGACTATAACTACATCTGAAATCCATTAGCCCAAAAAAGAAAATTCCCAATAAGATGCGCACTTACTGGCTCAAGGGTTGACCAACAAATTGCTGAGTACGGAACATCACGAGCAAGTTGTGCTCCCATGCCTGTCCACAAGAAGCGGTAGCCTCTTGCTGTTGCAAGAAACCATGTTAATTATAGCAATAAGTAGTTCCAAAACAACAAGTTGATTCTGCATTATATATTTACTGGGGACATGTTTTGACTTTTGATCTCCAACCCTTCATTTTCATCCTTTTTTTCTTTTCTGACAGGATCCTACATTGGCCTTTCAGTATTCAAGACTTTTTCATAGGTTTCTTGTAAGTGGTATGGATTTTGTATGAATTTTAATGAACCAATGCCAGCCAGCAGCAAAAGACTTTTTTTTTCTCTCCCAAGCACGGATACTGATTGCCAGTAAACTTTATTCCTCACCAATCATTACTAGTAACAAAGCTGAGTTTGAGGCCACAGTCATTCAAAGGAGGTGATATTTCAGATGAGGGGTGAAACAGGATACACATCTCTTATAGTTTTATTACACTACCTTCAATTTCCAATCCAAGGAAGATCTAAAAGTATGCAACCATAAAAGAATCCTTACTGTTTTGAACATTGTTTGTACTTCTGACATGGGAGAGGACCTCGAGTAGTGTTTTCCAAACTCCGGGAGGTTTACCAGTTTGAGTTGCCTTAAATGCCTATGGTTGTTGCAACAAAAAAGTTAAATAATAAGCTCCCATGAAAAGAAAACAACCATCCAGGATCAAGTATTAAAGCAAACACAATTTCATAGTATAGAGTTAGTTTCTTAAACAATGTCTGGGGTGACAAAACATAGACTAAATCATTGAAATTGTGGAATTCCTGGTTCAACATTTTCTGTCACAAAATAAGATTGATGCATCAAGGAACACTTCAAATAACATCCCTTGAAATTATGTTTAGTCGTACATCCTTATGGAATCTGGGAAAACAGTGAGTGCCAAATTGCTGTCCACATAATGAATTGGGAACAAAGAACTGTGCACCAAATTGTAATTCATATAAAAGAACAAACATTCACAAAAACAATTTAAGAAAAAAAAAAAGAGAAGGCACAGAAACACAAATATAAAGCCACGCGGAAATAATCTCAAATTCTATGCTTCCAACTTATGGCACCAATCCAGATTACAATGGGTAACAAAGAGATCAAACAACATTTTAGAATACCCAAAAAAAATACAAAATGTCGACAAGGGTAAATCATCATCTACTTAAACAGGTGACATCAATAGTTCCATTTCTAGCATCACATTGAAACTAATTAACTATTAGTTGTAGCTTAGGAAGCTTGGAATCTGCATACTTATAGCATCCCTCCATAACAGTACTGGAGGTGTGTAAAAGATGGATGAATATGCACCTGATAGAGGGATTCATTCCCAATATAAAACAGACAGTATAAATATAAGAAATCATTGTCTCTACCTGCATGCGGGTTCTAGCAAGTTCGATAGGGTAGCAAGTTGCACAAGCTAACGAACGTGCCAATGAGCCTGCTACCAAAGGCACATAAGGTGTGGCACCAGGAATATTTTGGGCAGTTAGATCCTCCAGCCAATTACGAAATAAATCATAGCATGGTAGGTAGATCCCAACCTGCATTCAGAATTATGAATGAATATTATTGAAAGCTCACATAATATGAAATATTTTAACATCACATTAGCGCGACCTCTCAACTGAAATAACCTCAGTGATTGAGGGACTTACTGTTGGCACAGCCAGGGCCAGAGCAGCATTTGTACCTCTCCACAGCCTCGCAAATCCTTCCTGAAAATTCATCCTCCAATTACACATCTGGTAGTGGTTCAAGCCATAGAAAACTAAAACAACGAAGTGATTATGGATATAAACCACAGAGTTGCATATGCATATCACAATCATTTCACAATAATAAAGGATAATATGCATGCCTGCAACTGCTTCACCAAACACGATGTCAAACTTGTACTAATTGCATCTGAGATGCAAATTTTTCCACTGCAAAATACACATACAAGGATTTCAATGTCCCATCATGCAGTTTTTTTTTTTATTATTATTATTATTCTTTCACCCATATATACCACTAAATAATTCTATTTAATAAAATACTAAGAAACCACCAACCTGTCGAATGATTTTGTAGAAAACATCCAGAGTTCCCTTATACTGAAAACAATCTGGAGGACAAATCAACACTGTTCCATGAACCCCAGCACGTGTACATGATGGCGAACACCTAAGATCAGCAAACATCTGAGCCAACACCCCCAATCAATCGCAGACTGTGCCAAAAATAATAGTTATACAATTTATAAATACCGAAAAAAAGTCCATACATACCATGGTTGGCCCAAAATATGCCATTCGACTTATAATGTTACTTAGTGGGTGTGAGTACGCAACTCCAGCTGCCTGTGCTTGCAACCTTGTCTGCAAATCAAAGAACATGAATCAACTCTGCAATCACCATGCATTTCAATTTTTGAACTACTAAAACTAACATCAAATGTAAAAAAAACATATCCCTTCAGAAAAAATGGAAACTCCACTCAAGAAACACCAATGAATCTTATAAAAAAAAACCAATAGAATTTACTTAAATCAACAACGAAAAAAGCCAAAATAATTCCTCATTTAAAAACCTAAATATCCAAAAAAAAACCGAAGCCCATGAAACAAAATAAAAAAATAAACATAAATCACTGAAAAATTAATTACCTTGACAACATCAAGAGGGTTAACAATAATAGCAGACAGAAAAGCAGCACCAGCAGCGGACAAAACTCTTTCTCCGATCCCTAAATTCCAATCTGTTGTTGTTGTTGCAGCTGCTGCTGCTCCATTCGATTGTCGTTGCACCTGTGCATCACAGAATCCTCTCTCAGCCAATCCACCGTGGTCATGACTGCCATGAAGAACCACCATCGATGATAAATCATGCCCCTTGCTATCATTGTTTATTTCCCATTGATTTCGTGTTATCTCTGACCCCATCATCTCAAAAAAGAAGAAAAAAAATGTAGATTAAAGAGATGTTTGGAGCTCAAAAAATAATGGGCTTTCGGAGTTATTTAAGGAAAGAGTGCATTTTTTCGGGATTTTTGTGTTCTTCCTGATTCCTTGGAGAGCAGGAAAACGAAGAGAGGGAGAGCGTTCTCTTTAATAGAATAAAAACACAGCGTCTTTGCTTAGGCCACGTTTGGTTGACGGTTTTTTCTGAAAGTGAAAGTATGTGTTTAGGGTTTGTTTGGCTTTGGTTATTAGACTTTTATTTTTGGCTGTGTGGTTGATATAATATTAGTTTTTTTTTTAATTTTTAATTTCTAAGGAAGATTTATTATTATCAAATATAATATTTTAAATGTATGATTTTGATTGGATTAAAGAACTTATTCCAAAGCTAATGAGTTCACCTTGTATTAATATCATTTCTTTCCTCCTAATTTAATATTCTAATTCTATGTGCTTATACTATTATCATATCTTATTTTAATCATAATTTTATAAAAAATTTAATGTGAAAAAAAGTAATTTTTTGGCAAATTAAATATTTATTTTTCAATTAAAAAAATAATTTTATTAATAACAATAATTTGACAAAAATACACTTTCAAAATCAATATATTAGCAAGGAAAAATAACCCTTAACATCTTTTAGTTTGGTACATTTTATAATTATCCGCTATAGTTTAGAAAACTACCATTTACATCATGAACTTTGTAAATGTGTTAACATTTAACATCATTATAAAAAAAATAGATAATTATTTACAGGATTGCTATTTTTTTATTTAACAACTAAAAAACCTTTATTTTAAATATTATTAATTTTTCATTGAATAAAAAAAAAAAAACATAGCCTAACTACCATTTCACACGTCTTCTTCCTCTAAACATCATACCTAGCCGCCACCTTTCTTTCCCTTTGATCCCCCACCGGCCACTATCTCCAACCATAAAACTATAATCTCACCAAGCTCACAATACAGCCAAACTCCATAGCCACCACTTTTATAACCTCTATTCTTGCCCATAACCTTCATAATTTCCATTTCAACCCTGGAATCCAACTACAATCCTTTCTCTCTCACACATAAACTATAATCACGAGTATATTTGTGTAAGAGATATGCCACACGACGCATCTCATAAAAAAAGTACTTTAAAATCTAATTTTATTATTGTCAATTACATAGTTTAACCAAAAAAATCTTTCAAACCGCGCTACTAATACACCAGGCCAAACTAGTCTACCCAAACTCAAACTAAATACAACAAACTAAACTCATTACAACCATCAACATGCACAACCTTCAATCCAACAATTTCTTAACTATGATTTGGTTGGTTTCTAATCAAAATCAGCTCTAAAACCGTGTATAATTTCCTTGCTAAGAGTGTATTTGATATTGTACAAGTTATTTTTTAAAATACTTTTCATGTGAAAATATATATAAATAATTTTTTTACTTTAAAAAATATATTTTTTTACTCCAGTAATTAACTTGGATAATCATGTGAAAATATATATTTTTAACAACGTGATATATAGGTTGACATCATAATCTATTATGCCAAAATAATAATATAAAATATAAACTACAAAAACAATATATTCGGGTGTGTTTGGAAATGTAGTAGTGGTTGTTTTTCAAATTGCTTTTCATTCCAAAACACATCAAATAATATTTTTTTATTTTAAAAAAATATTTTTGACATCAGCATCAAAATGATTTAAAAATATAAAAAAATATTAATTTAAAATAAATAAATAAATAAATAAAATTAAATTTTTTTCAGAAACACTTCTAAAATATAATACCAAACACACTTAACGTTGCCATGTACAAATTGTCTCATCGAATTGAATAAAATCTGTCCAAATCAAAATAGATCAATGATTATTTTGTTAATGTATAAAATTATATAAACACACATTAGGTTTACTGTACAGCCTGTGCCATCACATTACATTATATAAGTTTGTAAGTCTCCTCCTATAATAATTCATAAGATAAAAACCGAACTGAAAGGTTTTTTTTTTTTAATTTTTTAATATTCAATTAGAAAATAAAAAACAGTTTGATTGTGGTTTTAAATTTTAAAAACTTAAAAAAGCAAATTAAATTGAACCAAACTAATTAAAAAAATTCACTATAAACTAAAGATACTTTTATAAAACAAAGACAATGTTAATCAAAAGCAGTAAAAAATTAGCTCAACTAAGGTTCATTAATTCAAATTGAACTTAAATATAAAACCAAATTAAAAGTAAACTGAAAAGTTTTTTTTCATTTATTTTAATTTAATTTAAAATAAAAAATTAATTTTCCAATATAAATCATACCGTCTCAACAAATACTCACCACAATTTAAAAAATAATGATTAAGTTGGTGTTTGGAAATATAATAATTTTTTTTTTGAGTCTGTTTTATTTTTAAAAAATTAAATTAATATTTTTTATTGATTTTTTATAGTTTTGATGCATTGATATTAAAAATAAAAAATATTTTAATATATTTAAAAAAATACATAGTGCCTATTTAATATTACATTAAAATATATATTTTAAAAATATTTTCATTTAAAAATTTATTTTTTATTTTTTTAATAAAGTACTTGCTAAGAACATTTTTGCACCGCGTTTTAAAATTTTTTTTAAAAAATTTTAATATGATTTATATGTTTTGAATCATTTTGATGTGTTAATTTCAAAAATAATTTTAAAAAAATAAAAAAATTACTAATATATATCTCAATATAAAGAATTATTTAAAAAATAACTCTTACTATACTATACTAGAGGCAATGGTCAAAATTGATTAAACAAAGAAATGGGCCCTATCTAACCGCAACCCACCCAAAAATCATTTCCCCCCTACAAAATTTAAGTGCACCCAAAATTGGAGTGCACGTAAAAAACCTCCTTCCCTCTCGATTACCTGCTTCCCTTTTTCTTCTCTTCTTCTCTCTAATGAAATGAAATGGGACATGGAGCTCGAAGAAATAGAAGCTGTCCTAGAAAAAATATGGGACTTACACGACAAATTGAGCGACGCTATTCACTCAATTTCACGCTCTCACTTCCTCCACTCAATCAAATCCCTCAAAACCACCACCACCACCACCAGCAAGAAGCTCAACAACGAAAGCGATGTCGGATTTGAAGACAGCAACAGCAACAGCAACAATCGGGCATCTGGGTTCGTTTTTTTTAAGGATTTTCGAGTTGATGGGAACGACTTGTCGACCATTCAAGAGGCTAAGAGTCTTAACTCTATTCGGACTGCTCTCGAGAATCTTGAAGATCAATTGGAGTTCTTTCATGTGAGTTTGGTTTTTGGGTCTATGGGATTATTATTTTTTGGTTTGGTGGGTTTTATTTGGTTTCGAGTAATTTGTCGGAAATGAAGGGAATTTGTGAGGTTTTTTTGGGGGTTTTTTCTTTTGATGGGTTTCTTTTGGGTATGGTATGATTGGTTGGTGAAATTATTGGTGGAGGGAGAGAAATCTGAATCCAGGGTTTCTATTTATTGATTGTTTGGTAATTAATTTTATGAGAATTCATGAAATTATTGTTATTAATTTGAGTGATTTTGATCATTTTGCTTGTTTGATAAATTTGGTTGCGACTCGATTTTGATATTTGTTTTCCTGTTAATTTAGCCTGCATTGGTTGTTATGAGAACCAGACTAGCGTAATCAAATTTAGGCAAAAGAGTGTTCTTTATTTTATAATTGTAAATAGATGGTTGTAAGGCTTGTGGATTGCTGACATGCTTTGATATTGTGGGGTGCTTAATGAGTTGAACTTGTGTGAAAGGACTGGAGAAAGTGAGACGCATCTGATAATTATTGTGTTGGTTCCTTCTAGACTCAATAAGACTAGAAGTAGAGTACAACTTGTTTGGATACAACTGTTTTACAGTTAAGATTGCTTTGAGATAGTGTGGAGGAGAGGACCCTTTTGTCCTTGATGGTATGCTAAATAGTTAGAACGTGACACGGCTCTGTGTTTTCTGGTTGCAATGAAGGAGTAGGTTCCCTTTTGTCGATGGTGCATCGATTGTCCAGCAAAAGTGAATCTAGTTTTTAGGGTCTGAGTGGGTCAAAGTGCTGTCAGAAGAATATAGTGGACCTATTGAGGCACTGGAGAAGATGTGAGCGTTAAGGACTGCGTTGAAGTGGTAACTCCAGGAAGATCTGAATGGCAAAAAGGACTATTTTGAGTAGTGCCTGGTCAAATAAAGCCTTCTGAAATCATTTCAGATCACAAATGGTCAGTTATTCTGGGGAGTTGGGGGGGGGCTAAACATATCTGACTTATTGTAATTAGATAGATAAGCTCTGCTGATGTTTGGGGTAGCATAGCTTCAATTGGTAGTCTCAAAGAGAATTGAGTGAGTCAGAACTGGTAATCATGCAAGATTGATTACAGTAAACGGAAGTCATCTGTTCCTACAATGAGAAGAATGTTTGGGGCAGTGCTTGGTTGAGTTGTTCTAGGTGCTGATAGTGATGCTCCCTCAAGTATATTGACTTTTGTTTCTTATGCTTCAATTTATGCTGGTAGAACTCTTTGCTTCACATTTCATACTCATGCATCATTGGATATTTATGTCATTTCTTCTGTTATGCAGACAGTACAAATACATCAGCGGGCTGAGATAGATGCTGCAATTGCTCGACTAGAACAAAGCAGGATTATTCTGGCTATGAGATTGGCTGAACACCATGGTAAGAAGTACAAAGTAATTGAAGAAGCTCTGGCATTTGTCGGGGATGTACATGATGCAAGTCACTTTGTTTCCCCTGAAAACCTTTATGGTTCTCCTACAAGCCCATTAGGTGAGAACCTGATTAGGCGTGAAGGGAAGAGGCCTAACACAGTGATCAAAGTTCTCCTTTCGAGTTTTGAATTTGCAAAGAAATCCCTCAAATTGGATCATGTTGGTGGCTTATTGGGCAATGCTGCTTTATTCACAGTTAGCATGATTGCGATGCTCCATCTGCATCAGGTTGCCCACAAGCACCATCCATATAAACAAGAAGATCTTTACAGCGATAGGAATGGGAAGAAAGCTTTTGGGCTGGAAGGATCTTCATCCAATGGTAGTCTGGACCACTTGGATGTGATGTTAGCCAGGGGTTGAAGTAAAAGCCTGAAATTTTTCTTGCAGTTAGATAAATGGTGGAAGCTATGTTGTTATTATGGTTGAAGAAGCTTTGTTGTTTTTGCGGATTTCCTCCCACGAATATCTGGAGATGTTGAGAAAGGTGCTAGCATGATCCAGTGCCAATTTTTAATGCTGTTGAGATTTGGAATTGTTGTTGAGCTGCAGATCCTTTTTGAGTAGAAGGTTTTTTCTTGGGTGCTGATAGTACTAGTAGTGTACTTGTTGATATGCCATTTGTTTTGATTGTGTACATCCTAATATCTAACCAAGTTTATCTTGCGTCTGATAAGTTTATCCTCTTCATCGTGGCTTTCATTTTATTTTTTTCTCCTCCTCGAAATGTTGTGCATCCGGATCTTTCAAGTGCGGGTTTTTTTTTTCCACCATGGGAATTGGTTTTCATATTTCAAGCGATAGATATTGATAAATGTTTTCTTTTCAGCCAGTGACTCAGTGGACTTTGTTAAATTTAGTTTAAACTTGGTTGGATAATATCAATAAATAAAATAATAGTAATGTTGATCAAGGTTAACCCGATAGCTCACAAGTTGATGAGGTGATAGATCACAAGTTGATGAGGTGATTAATGCGGTATTTGGAATTATGTTTTAAAAAAGTTTTATATTTTTAAATTGTTTTAATGTATTGATATTAAAAATAATTTTAAAAAATAAAAAATATATTATTTTAATATATTTTTAAATATAAAATATTTTAAAAAATAATTATTACAATATTCTCGAACAATTTTTAAATGATGAAAAGACTCATTCTTGAATTAAATGTTTGTTTGATATTGTGTATTATGTGTTTTAAAAATATGTTATATTTTAAAATATATAAATTAGTGATTTTTATAACTTTGACGTACTAATATAAAAATTAAATAAAAAATCTTTAAAAAATAATGGCAATATATTTTTTAAATAAAAATAACCAAACATGCGCTAAGGGGGGTGACAACTATGATAGAAAGTGAAAAATTCAAAACTCCAGTTTTAACAACTCTATTGTCCGGATTGGAAACAAGGAGCTAAAAACCTGTGAAAATGTCCAAATAACACATGTTAGATTCCATGTCGGCCACTTCAAAATCTCCTCGTGTCCAACATATGTTCTAGGTCTATTCTCTTAAAAAGAGGTGGCCGTTCTTTTCCTCGACAGCCGTTCTCGTTCAACTTCAGTCCTCCCGAAAAGCGAGCTCTCTGTCTTGCTAAATGGATTAAAAAAAAAAAAGCATACCTCCAAGCTTCCCGGATGAGAAAATCAATCCAAAATCTTTGTGGTTACACTGAGGATTTAATATTTTGTTTGAAATTGTAGTAGCAATAGTGATTTAAAGTATTTTTAGTTTAGAAATATATTAAAATAAAAAATTTTTATTTAAAAAAAATCAATTTTCACATGAGTACATACATAAAAAAAATTTATTTTAAATAAAAATAAAATTTAAAATTTAAAAAAATATGATTTCCGTCACGTTTACAAATACTTCCAAGGATTTGGAGTTAATTTGTGGTGTAATGTATAGCGTGAATAAAAATTATAATTCTCAAATACTAGGGTTATAGCCTTTAAAACGTAGGGAAATAGATAAAAATAAAATAATAATAATAATAAAAAAAGAGTGAACAAGAGTTTTGAATAAAAGGGCTGAAACCTATTCTTGTGCCTAATTTTGAATTAAAGGGTTGAAACCTAATTTTGTCAGTTGTGTTGATACGATGTCTATTTTAGAACTCAACTTAAAATTAATCAAGATAAATAAATTCGTAATATTTACTAATACTAGAGTGAAAAATATTATAAATAGACTATTGATAGAATAACATGACATACCAATAATAATTTAAAACAAAACAAGTAATGTAATTTGATGTTTTATAGTTATTCATCCAATTAACCATCCATTTTTATTTATTTATTTGATATTGACAATTAAAGAAATCTAAGTGAACAAAATTTAACAAATATCAACAAGAACATTAACAATAGAAAAATACTAGATACTAGTACATTATATGTTGTAGGTTTGTATTTTTCTCTGTAGAAAAAATGATGTTTAAACACTGTAAACACGTTTTAGATAAATAAAAAATAAATGACTTGAGTTATAATCTTGATTGGGTTTACTAAGTTGATTTTATTTTAATTAGACGATAAAAATTTGACAATAATAATAAATGTACAAAATTTAAAAAAAAAACCATGATAACCTAGAAAAAGTATGTAATTGAAAAAGAAATAGACAAAAAAAATACTAAGATCAAGTCAATATGAGGTAGTGTGATAGATATGTAAGTAATAATGGACGAGTCAACTCATGTTAACCTGCAAAACATATAGTCCAAGTAAAGAGATTGGGTTAATCCAATATAAAAAAAATTAAGAAAACCACAAATGTTTTTTATTTAAAAAGCTAATGTTAAATGATGAAATCAAAAAAAAAAAAACAATAAGGCAAAAAATAGAACGTTAGGCCACATCAACTTTTCAAACCGCAACCAAGTCATTAGATCGGAACCACCATACATGGAAAAATAATGAAACTCAATCCTTAACAAATCTAACACTGAAAGATGAATTATCACTATTATTACTATCATTATTGCTATTACAATTAGTATTACTATTATCACAACTATTACTATTATTGTTATTGTTATTATTACTATTACTATATAGTAGTAGTAGTAGTAGTAATGCAAATGGTAATTATTATTAGAACAATTATTATTACTATTATCATCATCTATTAACATTATTATTACTATTACTACTATTATTACCACCACCACCACCACCACTATTAAAAAAAATCATAAACTTGATATGATAGATGGAATTGAAATACATAAAAACTTCAATAAAAGAGAAAAAAAATAAAAAAAATAAAATGATCAAATTGGAAAACATTATGTATGATAAATTAGAATTAAAAATAAATAAAACTTTAATAGAGGGGAAATTGACCAAAATCAAAAATCAAAATTAGAAGGACTAAATTTGAAACACCAATAACATTGAGAACTAGATTTCATTTTTTAGGGTAGGAGAGAGAAATGAAAAAAGAAAGGAAGGCTTATTGGAGATAAATTAGCCACTGTAAGCTCACATATCCCACTAAAAAAGGGAAAAGACATGAAAAAAAATCAAATGAGACAACGAAAGAATATTCTTCACCAATGGGAGGCACCTCCCATGCGATGGTGCTTGTATAACATGCACCAATGATTTTTTTAATTAAAGTAATAGTAATTAAATGTGAAATGATATTATTATCCTTGATCAAATCAATAATTGCAAAAAAAACCCAAGATAAAAAGATCCAAACGCCCTTAATTCTGTGGATTATTTCTTTTGCTCCAAGGGCATATTTGTAATTTAATTTGTATATAAAAAAGGATAAGACTTATATACCCCTACTCGATAATGTTAGTTTTTTTTTTTAAGGTATTTTGGTCATTTTATCATTAAAATCTAGAAAAGATGAAAATACCACCAAACAAACTTATAATGATTAATGTGTAGTATAAAAAGATGAAAATACCTTGTTACAGTGAATAGTAAAATAATTCCATAGCCAATGACTTCCATTTCCACTTTAGTTTATATATATATATATATATATAAGAATATCCGTACATGATAATAACAATCATATATAGGTTGTTCCAACATGGAAAAATGTCTCAATAACATGATTTAATTATTTGACTAGTTTTTTATAATCAATATTGACATGATTGTGATTTTTCAAAACTAAATATAAAAAATATATATTATTTTCTTTATCATGAAAACTATATTTATAACCATAATGAAAAATCAATATATAATTCGATTATATTAATCATAATTGAATCATAATAATTTTTTAACTAAAAAATCTTAACTATTCAAGCTCAGCTTGAATAGTCAACCATCGATTTTGATTACCTTTGTCATCCCTTTTTTTTTTAGATAAATCCACGATATATATGAATACAAATCTTCTTCTTCTTCTTGTTTTGTTTTGGTGACTAATCTTACAACCAAGTGGATTCGTTGATGATTTTTGCAATCGAACACCAACTACATGTCCACTTGTCACTACCATTAATTAGAGATATTTGCATGTTAACAAGTCATTAGGGTGTCCATAGCCATAGCTATAAAGCCTGACAACTTATCAAGAAAAGCAAACAATAATTACTTGGGATTCATAATCTAATAACTATGCATAATCATGCCCACAAAAAAAAAAAAAGGTACGGCTCTAAGTGGATTTGTTCTAACATCTATAGCTAGGTTCACCGAATGATTTGTGATTCAATAACTAAAAAAATCTACAAGTGTCGCTTCCTTTAGACTCTGTTCTTGATAATGTTAACCGCCCCCAACTCCGTGTAGCTCCCACCAGGTGGAATGCAGAAAAAGAAGCAAGCTCTCGAATAGAAGCCACTTTCGAGCATGTGGTTTGGTGGAGTTGGTAGAGGGGGACGTAGTGACCTCAGACCCCATATACGATCAAAATATAAGGAACATTTAATTAGTTAATGCTAGAGCAAGTACGGCAGGTGGTATCTCTTTTGTAAACAACCCTAATGCTAGCTTGGCCAGGGAACTCTTATGGCAATCACAGCTATCCAACCATTACTATATTAATTTGTATATTGCTGCCATGCATATAAATACCCTATTCAGTCTTCTCGACTATGCACATACAAGACATTTGCAAGTGCTCAGGCCTCTCTTAAAAGCTTTCGATCCCTTTTATACTGTAGAAGTGCTATAACATCTCATTTCCCTATAGCCAAAATGAAGGCAGGTCCCATTGAGCTCGGTGAGGGAAAGAGTTCAGCCCCGAAAGCCGCGGTGAACAGAGGGGTGGCTATACTTGACTTCATCTTGAGGATACTTGCATTCATTGGTACCCTAGGGAGTGCAATTTCCATGGCAACAACTAATGAAACACTTCCTTTCTTCACACAGTTTATTCGGTTCAGGGCCGAGTACGATGATCTTCCAACGTTCACGTAAGAATTCTGATATGCATTAGTTCTTCGCTGTTCATAAGAGTTTTTTTTGTTTTTTTTTTAGATTTACTGCAAGGATTAATATTTTCAAACTGCCCTGTCAACAGGTTTTTTGTGGTTGCCAATGGCGTTGTAAGCGCCTATCTGCTTTTTTCTCTCCCATTTTCCATCTTCAACATTGTGAGGAGCAAAGCACAAAACAGTAGAATTCTTTTGATCATCCTTGATACGGTATAACACTAAAGCTTAATTATAAGTTATCATGCAATTCCTGAAGATAAACTTATTTTCTAATGCATGAACAAAAAAGTTTTATAAAAATATAGACAATTATGGGTGCTTTCAAATAGCCAAGCAAACAGTGGTGAACACATAAAATGTATTATTAACTTTTAAATTAACCACGGACTATATATCTGAAAACAAAACATTCGCTTTGTCAAGGTATAAACTACACAGATTAAGCATCATGAGATTTCTAATGGAATTGAGGTTACCATCATGTAGGCAATGCTTGGTCTTTTGTCCGCCGGAGCTTCTGCAGCGGCAGCTATTGTGTACTTAGCACACCAAGGGAATGTGAGGACAAATTGGTCTGCCATCTGCCAACAATTCAACTCCTTCTGCGAGCGTATCTCTGGCTCCTTGATTGGATCCTTCATTGGAGTAGTTGTGCTCATACTGCTAATCTCGTTGTCTGCTGTGGCTCTTTCTCGCCATAAATAGATCACAAGTGCATAATGATTGGTGCACTATTAATATCTGTCAGTTTATGCTTGCAAGAGTGACTGTGTCGAAGAGTGTGCCTTATGTTATCTTATTTCCAAGTTTTTCTATCTCAGCTTTGATATGTAATGTATGGTTTTGCATTTTGTTTTGTTTTTTTTATGTATTACTTTGCAATGTCAATGTTACAGTGACTACAACTCTTCTGTTACTTATACTACTGTGTGTGTCTATAATTTATATGAATAATATACCAAGTGAACAAGAGCTACCGAATTGTAATTTGCTCACACCAAACTCCAAGGCTTTCGATTCCAATTGATTAGTCAATTATAAATCTATTATAATTAAGGTATGTGAATGACCTTCAATGGATATTTGTGAATTGAAGAGAATATTGTGCTAAGTCTAAGAAAAGGCTCGAGTCGCATAGGGTGACTGACCTGGAAAAAAACCTATAACGTTCTATAGAGGGGTATGCTGATTTTTTTTTCCAGGAAATGCAATAGGCCCAGTTCTATAAAGAGGTATGCTGATTGGAACCAACCACGGTTTGAAAGTCCATAAGGTGGTGTTCACGTCAGTTTTGTTTTGTTTTTTTGTTTTTTTTTAATTATTATCGAATTTAATTTGTTTAGTATTTTTATTGCCTTAATTTCCCTTTATTTTTTGGATTTTCTAGTTACTTAGGTCAGTTTTTAGATTTTTAAGCAGTTGTAAATCACTTATGGGGATAGACTATTTAAAGAGAAAAAAATCAGCAATAAAATTTAGAATTATTTTGTATTACTTTTGTACTTCCTTTCCTTCTTATATTATTTCCAACTGCATCACTAATTACAAGTAAAAATTCAAGATTAGCTGATAGTTTATATCAATAATGAATTATGAACTTGATGCATCCTCTAACATCTCAAAGCAAATATATGATTTTTTTCTTCTAAACCTATAATATTAATCAAGATGCATACAAACTCATCTGAACATTTATATTAATTATATATAAAAAAATAACATAAGACTTTCCCTTCACAACCCATAAGCCACCATATCTACCATGATACCTCTGGTTTTCCCCTCACAACCCACAATCATAGACGACCCCAGATATATTCTCACCTTTAACAACATCCTCTCAGCCATCATGAACATTTCCCTCCCCTCACCAAATATCGACCCCAAGTACCCTTAATTCCAATCATTTACTATTTTTACCATACAATGGAAACACCAACCTTAATACTAAACAGAACCAGATTATGTCTCTTGACAACACAGAGTATTTCCTATCTTTGAGTGAGTCTTCAACTAATCCTACATAAAAAGACCCCTCCAGACATTACAATATTTTATTTTTAAAGACTTTCAGAGTGGGTTCATGCTAATGTTTTGAAAAGGAAGCTCATGTTTGTTGGTGATGTTAAAAGACTATAAAGTGCGCAAAAGATAAACAACAGAGGTTAGCTCTTCGGTTTTGTCGGGATGGTAGCTGATAAGCGTATTGATGTTGTGTACCATATTCACCATCAAACGAAAAACCCAGGAACCCAAAAACCAGTAGCCTCTCCATCACCCAGGGGATGAACAACAGCCTCTGGAATTCCAAAAAACCCAACACCAGCCTCTGAGGCTACTGAAACAACACTGGGGGGACCTAGGACCAGCCTCTCAACCACCATGCACCGCCTTCAACATCCAAAAGCCACAAAATCAAACCCATCTTCAACTCAAGCAGCCCCCACGGCGCGCCAGTGTTGAATCCATACCAGCCTTTTCTCAAGCAAATAGCCTCCCACTGAACCACAAAAAAACGCCGCGCTCTCTCACAGTAAACAATCACTCCTCACTATCACAAACCCAGAAACCTACATCACCGAAAACCATACTCTCAAACACAAACCACCACCACCACCACAATAAACACTGCCCACTGCCACTTTCTTTACCCATTTTCCTTTCATTAAAAAAAAAAAAACCAATAACTGCCAACAAGCCAAGCCACAGAATTAAGCCCAGCCTCCACTAGTCACCCGCACCAGCCACCCTCATCCCCAAACCACACCAGTTTCTATCAAAAACCCACACTGCCAATAACCCAACAACTCAAACCACCACCAAGATCGAAGACCACTTGCCATCAAAAGCTCCACCTTTCTCTCGTCTCTCCACTGCCACATCAAACCGTCGGTGCTTCACTTTTCTTCCCACAGGCCTCACACACACAAGACCAACCAAAACCCAGCGAACCTTGGCTTTCCCTTACATCGTAGACCACCAGCCTCTCCTTCAACAACGCCTCTCCCCCTCTTATCATCAATAATAGCTGCTTTTCATCCCTATTCACTGGCAACCCCAGCCACAACAGTGTTATCCTCTCTCAGCCGCTACCTTCCTCATAAACACATCTTCAACAGCTACCAGAGACCCGTAAAACCCAACAATCACATCAGCCACCAGCCTCCCACCGCTAGACAAGAACCCACAGCCACCACCACAGTTCTTCCCACCCGTGACAACATGCAAGCCACCAATGCAGCGCCATTATTATTGCCGAAGCTGACGGTCACAACCAACCACGGTCCACCCATGGCAGCCTAGCTCTCTTCCTCCCCAACCCAAAAGACCCATATTCCTTCTCTCAGCTGCCCCTTGAAAGCAAGAAGCCTAGACAGAAAAAAGCCCCAAATCAATTTGATCTTCATAGCCTAGCACGAGCGACCATTCGGGAAAAGTAATTAGGTGTTATTTGTCGATGCAATTAAAATACTGTTTGATACAAAATTAAATTTTTTAGTATTTTTTATTATTTTAATATGATAATATTAAAAATAAATTTTAAAAAATAAAAAATATATTATTTTAATACACTTAAAAACACATTTTAAAAAACATCAAAATATAAAAGGAGGCTCTTAATTTTATATTTTATGTATATCATTATTTATGTACTTGATTTATTATGGCTAGTTAAGTAATAATAACAATTGTCAAGCCTGTTTTAACAACTAACAAAAATAAATAGGTCAAAGCTCAATCATAGTATTTATCATCTATACGAGCTCAATACTCATTTTAGAAATTAAACAGGTCAAAGCAATTCACAACTACTTAAACAAGATGAACAATAATAATCAGCAATATGTTTTTTTTTAATTATTTTTTAGAATTGGATCACTTAACCACATTAACCAATTATTATTATTTTTTTAAATGTTTTGGCAGATATATAAGCTAAACATTTACATATTACAATATATTAAGTAAATGATTTTTTTTTAATTTTATATTTGGATTTCTCAACTTTAATTTTTATCAAATTAGTTGACAAAAAATAATTTAACTTACTCATGATCTGTTATGCTTTGATGATGAATGTTTTTATTTTATTTTAAATTTGAAAATTTACAAGTTAATTAATGATGAAATTAATACTAAAATCTTATAAAAAATTAGGAATACAGTCATTTATTTTTGCCACTTCACCAACTAAGATAAGAAATATAGATTCGCAATTGAAATTTCATGCTCACAAAATGCCTTAATTAAAGACATGTTAAATTTAATTAAATAAAACTCATATTTCATGCTTATAATCACAACAGTAATCACATTTTTTTGTGCACAAGATTTTAGTGTTCATGCCATCATTTAATTAATATTGAGCAACTTAATTGATAAAAAAATTAAAGTTCATATATCCAGTTACGAAAAAAATAAGTTAAATACCTAGCTAGTTGGTTATCCAACCGTTGATTTGTGTTATTATTCAAAAAACATTAATATTACTTAATTATTATTAAAATTAAAATTTTATTATTATTTATACTGAATAAGAACTAGAAAACAATTTAGTGTCGAAAATTATAAATATGAACTAAAAAACACATAATAGGGTCTAAAAGTATACATTTGTACGCGATGACATAATGCATGGAAGACTTAATACAACAGGCCATATTGTCTATGGATATGATTAATTTCATGTAAAAAAGGAGCATATATATATATATCAAAAGAATTCAAAAGAAATTAAAAAAATTCATTTTCAAAAATTATTTCAAATAAAAAAATTAAAATTAAAATAAGAAAGACCAAATGTGAAAGATAAATAATTTCAATTAAAAAAATAATAAAAACAAAAAATAGCAATAAAAAATATAAGGATTAAAGTTGATATATAAATCAAATTAAATCAAATTCTAGATGATAAAATTAAATATATATATATATATATATATATTAAAAACTAAATTTAATATGATCTATAAATACATATAACCCCATCTAAATATAGAAAAAAGATTCTTTTAGTTCAATTTAATTACTAGGCAAAATCCAACATAGATATGCATGTTAAATACGTACTCGTATTAATCCGAGTAATACAGTTCAAAACACATCTACTTCATGTTACTTTTCTCCTTTACAAAATGAAGCTTTCCTATTCTGCATTTTGAAGCTTAGAATATGCTTTACTTCAATGCGACGACCAAAATAGCGAAAAGCAACAAGCTGCTGACTTGCTAATTTTGTGTGCATTTGCAATTGACTAGCCAAGACCCTGCCAATCACCATTTTCACATACTTCCTTTACCAGAGAAACAATTGTATTCCCCCCCCCCTTTTCCTATAGAAATATGACTGAGTTTTCCCTCAACATAGCTGAAAATGTTGTGGAGAAGTTAGGCTCCTTGGAGTATGAGGAGACTTCATTGGCATGTTGCAATGAAGATGAGCTAAAGAAGCTTAAGCACAGCATGCTGGTCATTAAAGATGTGCTCATAGACGCCGAGGAGAAGCGGTCAAATTCACCAGAGCTAAGACTTTGGCTCAAGCAGCTAAACCATGTCTTCTATGATGCAGAGGATGTCCTTGATGAACTCGAGGTTGAAAATTTGAGGAGGCAAGTCATTGATCGAGGGAACTTCTACACAAGAAAGGTGAGTTACCTCTTACAACCATAAATTTTCTTTTGCTAGTTTCTTTGCTGTGTACTTCATGATTTTCTTTCCCTGATCAAATATATAGATTATACCTAAATTTATTTGACATCAGATTCCCATTTTGCAACTTTCTTGGTACGATCTAATTTCTATAAATATGTATGTCCATTTTCTTTTCTTTCTTTCTTTGTGCCTTTGCTTTTCTTTTCTTTTCTTTTTATGAGAGCATGACGAAATAAATCATTCTTCTTCTTTTTTAAGATTTTGAATTGTTCAAGAATAATGAGAATAGGCTGCATATGTTCAATTTGTAAAATTTGGCTAGACAGCATGGGAAAACTAGAAACTTATAGATTAGGGGACAACTTGAACTTGCTAAATCCCAACTTGTTAGAAGATTTTGTTTTTGTTTGAGATTGCTGTCCAAACTGAACCGAGACTAATGGCCGAAAGTTAAAGCGGAAAAAGGAATATTAATAGAATCATATTGGGATAAATAAAAGTTAAATCCCAATCGTTTTTTTATCTATTTTCGAATTTCAGGTACTTCGATGCTTTTCATCTTCTAACCCTCTTATATTCCGCACAACTATTGGCCGAAAGTTAAAGCGGATAAACAAAAGGTTAGATGCAATTGCAGCTGGTAATGTTAAGTGTCGGCTCACTGAACGTGCTGAAGAGAGGCGTCCTCTTAACAGGGAGAGGGGAACTCACTCCTTTGTTCATTCTGCGGACATAATTGGAAGAGACGAAGACAAAGAAAAGATCATTCAACTTTTATTGCACCCTAGTGATGAGGAAAACATTTCAGTGCTTCCAATAGTTGGCATTGGTGGTATGGGGAAGACAACACTTGCTAAAATGGCTTACAATGATGAAAGGGTGGTTAAGCATTTCCAGTTCAAAATGTGGGTTTACGTCTCCAGAGACTTTGACAAGAAAAGGTTGATGGAGAAGTTAATTATTTCTGCAACTGGTGGGGTAGGATTTGGTGAAGACAATGGCAACATGGAAGTGGAAGAATTGCAAATACTCTTGCGAGAATCTATAAGAGATAAGAAGTATTTTCTTGTGTTGGATGATGTGTGGAATGATAACCTTGCACAATGGGAAGAATTGAAAGATCTTTTGAGGGTAGTTGCTAGAGGAAGTAGGATCATGGTGACTACACGCAGCAACCAGGTTGCTTCCATGATAGGCACTGCCCCCAAGTATGTTCATAACTTACAAGGAGTTCGTTACGATGAATGCTTGTCCTTGTTTGTTAAGTACGCATTCAAGGAAGGACAGGACAAACAATATCCGAATTTGCTAAGAATTGGAGAAGAGATTGTGAAGAAATGTGGAGAGGTTCCTTTGGCTGTGAGGACTCTAGCAGGACAACTCTTTCTGAATACTGATGAACGAGATTGGAATCTGATAAGAGATAGCAGGCTATGGAAAGTGGAGCAAAAGGAGGATGATATTTTGCCTGCTTTAAGGGTAAGTTATGAACAGTTGCCTTCGTGCTTGAAAAGGTGCTTTGCTTATTGCTCGTTGTTTCCGAAGAATTACGAGTACAATGATTATGAGTTAATTCAGTTCTGGATGGCACATGGACTACTTCAATCCTCAGATGGAGAATCAGAATTGGAAGACATTGGCTCTATTTACTTGAAGGAGCTGGAGTATGGATGTTTTCTTCAAGATTTTAGAGATTTGTATGGATCTCTTCAGTTTGGAATGCTTGATGTCATGCATGATCTTGCATTATCAGTGGCACAAGATGAATGTTTTGTAGTGACTGCAAATAGCAAAAGAATCGAAAAAAGTGTCCAGCATGTATCCATTCCAGATCCTGACTCAGTTCGCCAAGATTTCCCTATGTTGTCGCAGGATTTAGACCAGGTTCGAACTGTCTTCATTCATAGTGACAAGGATGTGCTTGCTAGCAACTCAATCCTTGAAACATGTTTGTCGAGATTCAAGTACTTGCGAGCATTGAACTTGTCCAGGTCCCAGTTCAAAGAGCTGCCAAAGAAAATTGGCAAATTGAAGCATTTAAGATATCTAGACTTATCATGGAATCACAGAATCAAAAGGCTGCCAAATTCTATCTGCAAGCTACAAAACTTGCAAACTCTGTTCCTTGGCGGATGCGATGAAATTGAAGAGTTACCTAGAGGTATGAGGTATATGGAAAGCCTTAGATTTCTGTGGCTAGCCACTAGACAGACTTCTTTGCCAAGAGATGAAATAGGGTGCTTGAAATCTCTTCGGTTTTTGTGGATAGCCACCTGTGAAAAACTAGAACGCTTGTTTGAAGACATGGAAAACCTGTCAGCCCTTCGATCATTGTATATTGTTACCTGTCCAAGCTTGAAATCCTTGCCACTAAGTATAAAGTATCTAACTGCATTACAGGATCTACATATTAGCGGTTGTGTAGATCTTCATTTCCCCAATCAAGAAGCCTGTGAGTTTAAACTTAAAAAACTGGTATTGTGCTTTTTAGAAGCAGTGGAAGAATTGCCAGAGTGGCTTATTAGAGGATCTGCTGACACTTTGAAGAATTTGAAACTTGAATTTTGTCCAGCACTCCTTGAATTGCCTGCGTGCTTGAAGACATTTTCTGCCCTTCAAGAGCACCGGATTTTAGGCTGTCCTCGTTTGGCCGAAAGATGCGACCGGGAAACTGGTGATGATTGGGAGAAGATTGCTCATATCCCCAAAGTTATTGTCGACAATGTTGATGTTATGAAACAGACATAAGATTAGGTATTGATCTTTCTACTTTCTTGCTTGTCTCTACACATGCACATTAATAACCCTTAAGACTATTCCAAGGTTTATGTTCCAGGTGAAGTTTAATTTTCCAAGGATTAAACTAAAAATGTTGGTTTTTCAGCTTTGCTTGAATATCAAACTTAAGGAGTCAATTTACTTCTGTGCCTTTGGATTCGTAGTGACAGGCCCTGTAAGAGTTTGTCACTGGCTGTCTCTACTGTACTCAGGGGCAGCCCCTGTAAAGTTTAACTTAATCAACATTATGCTAATCTTGTCTTCAACAACATCTTTTCTTTCTGTAGGTTTCAGCTTCACCTAAAATCTTGTTTTTCCTTTTAAAATATTAAAAATGGGAAATAAATTTATCAAACAATATGCTATCGCTTAATTTACAGCGTAGACAAACGGGTTCTAAGATTCCGTGCAACCCTTCCAATATCACCCGCCAGTTAGATGAGTTAAACATGATATTCGGATGACATTTTTTCTTTTTTCTTTTTTTGTCCATGAAACATGTAGCTGAAAATTTCTTTGTTCTTCTGTTGCTTGGACCATTGCAGCTATTTTGGGCTTTCCAGCTGATGTTTGCACCCATGGAAATCGTCAACCTGATCATTTAGATTGGGATTCTTGCCTCGGTTGCAATGGTATTACTGCCTTGTATATATTGCAAATATAATACGTGGTTTCTAACATAAATTCAAAGAATGTTTGGTGTGAGATCGAATATGTAATGCTTGTTTTGAGCATTTCTTGAATAAACAAACCATAAGATATATTTAATGTCTCTTTTTTTCTACCATCAGGTAAAAGAAAATTGAATGCCCATTTCTCATTTGGTATTTATCTCCGTCCAATTCATCCTTGGTAGCAAATTCACTTGAATCTTAATCATGTATCACACAAAATATGGTTCAGTTCTTCAAATTTGCGTTGAAAATGTAAAATCCTGACTTAAAAATGTAGGATTCCGAGATTTTTTTTACACGAAAACTTATGAGTATGACAATTCCTAAAAGTTTAGTGCTACTGATATTTCCTACGGAGTGCTATCAATTCCCTGACTCCATGAAACTAGCATAAGAAAATACAAGAAACTTGCGCAGGAAAATACACACAAAAAAAAGTCAATTAAAAGAAAACAGCTACACAAATTTATACATACACTGATATACCTACAAAACAGAATAGAAAAGCATTTCTTGAGAAGTATCAAACTCTCTATCCACATGGACACCCAAATTAGCCATTGGGGTCAAATCTTCAACCACTGGCAGTTGACCACTCTCCCCGCCACCCTTTTGAAGGTGGTGATGATCTTCAGAACCGGATGGAGGGTGGTAGTACGACCGGCCGGTCTGTGGACACCGAGAGTGGAACCTTGATGCGAGTCTTACCCCCAAATGTGCCACATCCAACCACTCCACATATTTCCCCATGATATTTAATCTATAAGTAGTGTGCTTTTGTCGACAAAGGAGAAGAAGGTGAGAATGAAACACGAAAGGCGGTATTGGAAGATCGATGTAGTACAAGGTGTTACAAAGACTAGTGATGAGGGAAATGTGCATGGAGGAAGTGTTGCTTTTATAGGCTTTTTGGATCGGCTAGCTCGCTAGTACTTTTCAAGTTTTGCTTAGTTTATTATTCCCTGCAACATTTTCTTTTTCTTCTCGATTAACTAGAAAAGTAATTATTTATTTTTTAAGCTGTCCTTCTCTAACACAAAACCAGCACTAAATAACTATATCCAGTACCATGGTAGTTGCTCAGGTAGCATGGTGCTTTCTTTATTCTATGGTGTCATCAGCTTTTAAATGGATGTTAATGGAGCAATATTATTAAAAAAAAAAAAAAACACCGACCAGTAATGGCTTTTTACACACCGACCAGTAGTGTTTTTTACACACCGACCAGTGATTTTGGGCAGTCCCGAGCAATAAATTACTAACGAAATTCTGTAGAAGGGCAATTACAGTGGACGGTATGAGTTGATGTCGTCTCTAACGAAACTGGATGCATAGACGACAGAAGGGCAACACCAAAATATGTTGGATTGATATTAGCACAAATATAGTAAAAGCATGAATTAAATCAGAAAAGACAATGAGTATAGAAACGGAAACCCAACAAGGATTAAGCTATATCCAACTGGCTGTACATTTTTATTGCATACATTATTTATATTTGTTTTCCCAATTATTTATAAATATATTTATTTTTTGAAGAAATTAGATGGTGAATCTAGCTCACCATTTAAGATTATATATCAAACCAATGAAGTTCTTATGCACCATTAATTTTTTTTCACATAATTTTTTTATTAATAAATTATTAATTATGTCATTCATAATTATAATTATTTTATTAAATATAAAAATTTTGTGTTATAAATCTCATTTACTAAATTGGTGATTTAGACAATTTTAATTATTGATAAGAATTTTATTAGTCGGTCTATGATTTCAAGAGATAGAGAAATTTTACGTAATAATTTCTATTTTAAAGAACATTCAACAATCGTATATTAATTAAAGCTTTTCTATCTTCGAGGGGAATTGTCAAAATTAATAGCCGTTGCCTCACACAAGGGGAGGAAGTAATGAGGGTGATTATTTTTAATTCTATTTGGTTTTTATTAAAAAAAA
>Ga0325410_1001353_pt1 | contig 26990 bp, 20 predicted proteins | sample PopdelMetagenome_16_FD_206182 | JGI IMG/M metagenome (GOLD analysis project Ga0325410, IMG submission 206182) | Populus deltoides microbial communities from Bellville, Georgia, United States - Xylem-PdIQD-R3 | ecosystem: Host-associated > Plants > Phyllosphere > Stem > Wood/Secondary xylem...
TTAATTATGTTGATTCACTTTTGCTTGTTACGGGTTTTGGTGTGTTTTCGGGAGGGTGGAGAAACTTTATTGTGGTTCTTTTCTTTTGATGAGTGTTTTAATGTGTGTGATTTGTTTTTTCTATTTAATTCTCTCTTACCAACCCGCTCAATATGAGGTTAATATTTATTTATTTATTTATAAACATAATTTTTTTTAATTTGTACATAAAATAAATCAAAATCAATTAATCATTGAATATTAATCAAGAAAATTAATTATAAATTATTTAATTAAAAATTAAGTTACTTGCTGAAAATGTTTTTAATTTTCAAATCGTTTTTTCCATTCCACAATTATAATTAAATTATTAAAAAATAAATATAATTTTTTAAATTTTAAATTCTTTAAAAAAGATACTGAAAATAATGCAAATACATTAAAAATATATTTTTTAGGTTTTTTATTGCTTTTTTGTTATTGTTGATTTTTTTCCCTGAATGTTTTTAAAATATAGGGTAAAACACTCTTGATAATCATTTATATTGTCTTGGAATTAATGTTAACAGCTTTATACCATTTTTAATTATACATATTAATTTAACGCAATTGACAAAAAATGATAATAACATAAAATTCACAAGTACTAATATAAAGTACAGATTAATTTCAAAGAAAAATACCATTATTGTTGCATATTTAATTGGAATAATTGAAAGTCACATTACATGAAAAAGATAATATATTACATAAATGGATACCAAACAAATTAGGTCAATTTCCCACAAGGATTCCCAGAGATGTGATTGAGCAATGATGAATCACACTCATCAAAAAGAAATATTGGAGAGGCACTCGGAGCAACAATACACGCAACAACGCCAACTGTGTAAAAAAAAAGAACAAATTAAAAACATCAGATATACATGTATGTATATGTATATGTATGTATGCGCGCATGCTCATGTGTGTATGCACAATATTCATTTAGATCCACAATTAGGAGAGTAATTATGAAATGTTGAATTACTACCATTTATTCTTCTTCTTTTTTTCAGGAGGTGGTGGCTGTTGAGCACCGTTATTCATAGGGTGACTAGCTGCAGGTGGGGCAACATAAGGACCTTGATGATACCCTTGAGCTGGTGGTGGATAGGAATATTGTGGTGGAGGAGGAGGAGGAGGATGCGCCTGCTGGCTCGGTGGTGGATATGCTCCTGAAAGATCATTAGCAACCCATCCTTAATCGATGAACTTGATAAATTAATCATGTAAAAGATAGACTAGTAACTTAATTATGGAAAAATAACTTTACCTTGAGATTGGTAGGTATTGTGGTGACTCATTATTTGAAATCTAGGGACCTCACAGTAAGTAACTTATACCTCGCTAGCTTGGAAAATGTATGTAATGGATGGCGTTAAAGATATACTCTACGTATTTTTGCTCCCTACTCTTCAGTTTATATAGCAGCATGCTTCCCCTCCATGTTCAGCACCTCAACATCATGGATGTGTGAACGCCCTTCATGACAAGCTGTTCATCCTCCATGTGCTTCGCCATATTCCTCGCCAATCAAGCTGGTGATGTTAGTACTGTGTGTGTGAACACCGACACTATTAACTAACTATTGTCAACTTAGGATACGGTTATTTTTGTGGTTGAGGTTGTGTTTTGTGCATGGAACCACTAAAAAAATTAGAAATAATAAAAAAATTAGTTTTTATAATTAAATTTTATAAATAATTGAATTGTATTTAATCTCAACTTTAATCACAACCGTTCAATCAAAGATAATCCAGATATTTTACACAAAACCTAAGTCATTAATTTAAGTTTTGTTAATATTGATGAATCCAAAGGTTTTTTTTTTTTTTTTTCATTTTGACATACGTGTAGTTGAAGATTATTTAATTTTAATGATGTTTTACTAGAAATTTTTGAAAAAAAGCATGAAAGCTTTTATCTTTCAACACAACCATGCATAATATTATCTTCAAAGAGGGTACTGTAGATCTTGATTCTTGTTTTAACTTGATCCTTCATTGTCTCTTTTACTAGCTAAAATCTCACCAATTCGTATATTCAAGATCTGATCTTTTAATCAATACAGATAACATTAAATTTTGAAGAAACCAACATAGAATTTACTGATGTTTTGATTTGTTTTGCCTTTTTTTTTTCCATATCTCAATATAAGTTTTCTCATCTTCTTTTTATGGCTATTGATTAAATAGCTATTTTTTTATAAAAAAATAAAAAAAATAGTGTCTTGGACAATTATAAAAAAAATTAACTTTTAATGTGTATGTTTTTTTTTTTTTTTAATTTCAGATTCAAACTCAACATGTTAATATATATGAAGCATATACACTTATCAATTACCACCTAAGCTAACACCTTAACACCTCAAAGATTCGACCATATGTAGTCTAATTCTTTCCATGCATTGGGTTTTCAGCTTTTACATTTTCTTCCCATTTTGTGATTTTTATTTTTCTTTTCAACTTGACATTACAACTACGAGTTAATGATGCCCGACAAATCTAAGTTATTAAGGTCAATTTTCAGTAAGGCGCTAACTGAGCCCCAGAGTCATTGGATCTAGACACGTCTAAATCCATGATTTTTTTAGCCTTTTATATTTTATTTTGGAGACTAATAAATCGTGATCCGTCAGGCGTGTACGTAAGCAAGCATGACGCATACACACAGCTTCTGTCAGTTCTCATCTAGCCCGGGATGGGTTTATAAGAGGCATAAAATATAAATTATATAATGTTTATGAAAAAAACGTGAGGGTTTGCATATATTATTATATTGTTAATTAATTATTGTGAAAACATTTTATTTTGAAACTAGTTGAGGGTTCAACGCGTACACGCTTTTTTTTTTTTTTTTATGGTCGTGGGTCAGCAGGATTCCGTATTGACTTAGGTTATAAAACAATTTCCTAGACAAATCTAATAATTTTGAATAGAAAAAAATATAAAATCTTTAAACTGAATAAAAATAACTAAAAGAATATTTATTTATTAAAAAAAACCTCCTGCATAGCGTATGATCTATCTTTTGATTTAAAAAACAAATGCTATTTATGGTGCCACACATGCTAATTCATTGTCTCTTTGCACCATCGTGGAAAAATACACTGCTACGACGTATCTTGGGTAGCTACCAGGACACAACCAAAATTTCTAGTCGTCTTCTTCTTCTTCTTCTTCTTCTTCACTTTTGTGTTGCCAAGAAACGTTATTTTAGTTGAATAAGCTTCGAGCTCGTAAGAATTCTTGGTAATCTGCAGACTGATGAACTGCGACCTCCTGATATATATATATATATATATATATATATATATTAACCATGGTATGTGTCAAGATTACTTAAAAAATCGCAATGACATATTAGTATTTCACCTCTCTAATCTGCTCTAATTTAATTGCAATAACACCTAGTAGCGCAACCCTTCAAAATAAATAAACAAATCTCAAAGAAATAAACCCAGTACTACTAAGAAATAGCTCAACCTTTAAATTAAAAATAAAAAAATCGCAAAGATTGATAGCATGACAATTGAGATTTCCCTGCAGGAGGTTTAATTTGATGTATTTTATAGTATTTAACATCGTATTTCTTTTTATTTTTGAGTTTAAATATATTATTATGAATATGTTTATTTTGATAAATAAATAAATGCAAATACACAATCAATTTATATTACCTGAAAATTTACTTTTAAAAAATTAAATAATCAAAAGAGAACAAGAATCGACAACGGCAACGACAATATACTCGAGCAATTTATATATTGAAAGGGTGGTTAATATATAAATTATTAAATTCTTACATCCTTATCTCTGATCCTCAACTAATATTGAACGACGTGTATCGCATCAGGAACGAAACGCCACTCAATAACAACCTTCAATCCGACGATAGATTCTGTAGTAAAAACTGAGACAACAGGATTTCACAGCTACTTCAGAACCTGTGGCACAAACACAAGTACTACCAAAATCAAATACCTCAAAAAGGTCCAAACTTTGTGCTTCAAAGAGCCACAAAATCATGAACTCCATTATTGTCATTGAAATGAGCAGGTGCCTAGTGTTTTCCACAAACATTCCCCTTAAGTTTTCCCAAAAACCCATATCATTTTCTCTCTTGATTTAGTGAGAATTCTCAATGTGGGCTTCAAAGATTTCAGCTTTTGAGCATGAAACTAGCAAGAAATGTGTGTACAAAGGCCGCTTTATCAGAGATGAAGTATCCTCAAGTGGCTGCTTCATCAACTGGGCCTATACCTCCCAGTCAGCTTATTCAAGTTGTTGAGACTGCTGCTAAGACTGGTGCTGAGGTTTGATTTCTCCCCTTTTAGCTTTTCTTGTAGATTTTTTAACTTTGTTTTGACGGTGTTTCTCTGTGTTTAATTCGAACTTGATTTGTTTATTTATAAGCTGATTGGAATGTGAAATTTATGAGCTTTTGTTGTATTTTTGTTCAATTTCTTAGCAATAATAATTTTATTTCTTCTGAAAATTATTTGTTGTTTTAATTAATCTGGAATGCCTGAGTTATGTTCTACTAAAATTAAGGCTCTTATATATATATATATATATATATATATATATATATATATGTTCATCCTGCATTATATCTCTCAAGGATGTGTTGAGTAAATTTTATTGAAAATTAAGGTTTTTTATTTTTTTCTATTATTCGTATGTGTTAGACATTAAACATCTATTGTACATATATCATGTATGAGTAAACTGAAACTAGACAATTATGGCTCCGTTGGCAGTTTGTTGAACATAAGTTCTCTTGCTTTATAGGCCCTTTGTGTCCCTGTTAATTTAGAGGTGGCTGTGGATAAGTATGTTAGTTTTCCTGTAGTTTCTAAACATTCTTTTTTATCTATCCAGGTAGTGATGGATGCTGTTAATAAGCCTCGAAATATCACATATAAAGGACTTACAGACTTGGTGACCGAGTAAGGACTTATCAAAGTTTCCCAACTAATGATGCATGTCTATATTTTTTTTTCCTATTTGTAGTCATAGTGTCATGATCTTGAGGGGCAAAGTTTATTGTCCACCTTTAATTAGATGATAGATCAGATGTTTCAAGGTGATCTCTATGGATTAATTGTATTTGTACTTGTTTTTATGAAGTAAATTCATCCACCTCTTTTCTGTAGACTAAAGTTAATTCTTTACACTGTTGTTTCTGGTTTGCTTGTTAAAAGATGATTATAAATAAATTGGATGTATTGCTATTGCAATTGATTATGGTATCCAATTAAAATATATAACAGAAAAAAAGAATCTTTGAGCCAGCCTCAGAACTTCCATCAAATGCCCCCTAAAAATGTTTTGACTTTCTTGCCTACTTGTAGTCAAATTCCTTTTTAATCCTGCTGAGTAGTCAAGTGATCAAGAATCAGAAGGTGGATCTCTTGTGTTTTGGATGCTGTAAATCCTTCAAGTGGATAAAATGAAGCTTTGAACCTCAATTTGACCTTATATCTACTGAGTATTCTCAATATCAAAATATTTGAATCTTATAAAAGTATTTAGTGATTAACAGTCATGTCCTCAAATTTGCTTCTAGCCTCTAGAGGCTCAGACGTTTTTCTGCAAACCTTTCTCCTCCTTCCCTTTCCCTACAGATGGTTAACTCTCACATACACCTGCACACATACACATTTTGCTCCCAAACACAAAGCCATACAGGTCTCTAGAATGGATACATTTTGAATGGGATGCCTTGGAAGGCTTTCTTCTAAACAACAAGTAAGTATATCTAGTTAGAAGCTTTCATCAATAACTGCAATCCATTTCCTTAGCGAGAATTATGACCATGTGATTGTGCCATTCAAGTTCAGTGTGTAGTCATTTTACCATTTATAGTCCATAAAAATGATGCATGTATTGACTATTGGGTTTCTTTCCTAAATATTCATGGAAAGATTTGCTTCTAAATGGGTCATTAAAATGCTTTTCAGTTAAAGATTTTCTGAAGGACCTGATATGTTGGTTTACATTCTTAACTGATCAAATTCTGGAACAAACCATGCCAATTTTCACTCTACTTGGCAAAATTTACTTGCAATACAGACAAAATGAGCGAGGCTGCTATCTTAGAAGTTGTTAGAAGGAATTTTGGAGATCATCTCATTCTTGGGGAGGAGGGAGGAATCATAGGGGATACATTATCTGATTATCTATGGTGCATTGATCCTCTAGGTTTGTCTCTTTCAGCTCCTGGTTCATTATTTTTGTTTTGCTTTTTACTCGTTTCCCCCCCCTCCCTTTTTGAAGGGTTTCCCCCACTTCCTTTAGCTTTTCTTTGCTGGGTGTTGAAATTACAGTTATAGCATTTCAGAATTCAGTTTTAATTATCAATTATGCCATCATTAGTAGTATAATGATCAGCAGCTTTTCTGGACATGTATTGGAAAACTTTCACATGAATAGATCTCATTGTCGTTTTTTCCATGTTAAATGACTTGAAGTTATCAAACCTTGATATTTGTGTAGATGGAACAACAAATTTTGCTCATGGTTATCCTAGCTTTGCAGTTTCTGTGGGAGTTCTTTTTCAAGGAAATCCTGCGGCTGCTTCGGTGGTACTGATCAAACTTAACCTTTTCTTATAAGATAATGAAGCGAAACAAGGTCTATTTCTTTTTTGACGTAAAAGAAAGATGAAAACATAATCACAGGAGACAGAAATCACTTGACATTAAACAGCTGAAAAAAAAGTAAGCTGACAATTTACCATTTGTTTTTAGGTGGAGTTTGCTGGTGGTCCTATGGCTTGGAACACACGCACATTTTCTGCAACTGCTGGTAAGAAATTTTTGCGTTAACTTGTAATTTTCTTTATTTAATTGCCTCAGTCATTTTGTTCATCCATGGATGCAACTACCATCAATCATGACAGGTGGAGGAGCATTTTGTAATGGCCAAAAAATTCACGCAAGTCCAACTGCTCAGCTAAGTGATCATGTATCGATCAAGATCTTTAATTTTCACACATTATCAAATCATCTAATATGAATATATTGATTAGAAAAACCATGTGCCCTTCAATTATCATCTAGAAGTATGTTTAAATCTGCATTGATACATGCTGAAACATTAAGCATTCCTTACTAGTGAGTTGAACTCTCTCTTAAAGAGTAAACTCGTCATGGAGAGTTAATTGACTTGCCTTATTTTATCTACATATGAAATTATCATGCTGCATCATATCTTTTCTAGAATGAAAAGGTAAATGCATAAGTAAACAAATGACATTAATTAATCATTTTAACTTTATTAGCAAGGTAGATTATAACTCACAAGTTCATGGTTTTTAAATTGCACCTCATTTCTATTGGTTCTCCTTGCCCTTTTTGTTTTTTTAGGTTGAGCAGTCTCTTCTTGTTACTGGTTTTGGATATGAACATGATGATCCATGGGCCACTAACATTGAACTATTCAAGGAGTTTACTGATGTCAGCAGGGTATTGCCATTTTCCTCTTAAATTGTTTCTTATCTGATAGGCTATTGTTTTTTCCTTTTTAACATAACATATTCCTCTTTGTATTTCTTCTTATGCTCTCTAATAATGTATAGGGTGTTCGAAGGCCTGGTGCTGCTGCTGTTGACATGTGTCATGTGGCTCTTGGGATTGTAGAAGCATATTGGGAATATCGTCTTAAGCCATGGGATATGGCTGCTGGTGTTCTGGTAAAATTCTGTTTTTACAAATGCTTTTACTTGATATGAAATTAGACTTTATTTCTATGTTTGAGATTGTGGACTTTATTAATGGAGTGAATAATGACCTCTTAGTGTATTGGTGCCTGTTATATCCCATATAACAAGCTAACCAACCCAACTTACCTTTAGTTGTGTATGGTGGCAAGGCTTCCTGACTTAGTTTTCTGCTTTGGTGAATGTCTAATTCTTTGCCAATCTGTGTAATGGTTCCTATGTTGGTGTCCACATAGAAATTACTCCAAAAAAGATGGAGAAGGTAATACTTGCTAGGGATTGAGTAAGTATCAATTGAATTTACCATTTGAGTCATTGACTTATTGCTGTCCCCCAAAGATCCATGGTGACTTCAACCATAAGCTTCACAGTGAATATAGTGGCACTGTTCTAGGAAATATGTTTATTTCTCTCACCAGCCACTTGTTCAACTAGCTAATATCACAACCACCATCCTTGGCATTCCCCAGCTAACATAAACAGGCCTTTTCAAATCATATTTGTTGAATATGGACACAATTTTGTTAGTAATGAGGGTCAGTTCTAAATGTTTCAATATTAACGTTTTCCTTTCCCTTTCAAGCAGATAGTTGAAGAGGCTGGGGGGACAGTATCTCGCATGGATGGTGGAAAGTTTTGTGTATCTGATAGATCTGTTTTGGTGTCTAATGGTGCGTTGCATGCCAAGGTTAGACTTCACTTGTTTTCTGTGAAAAAATCAAACACCTTTTTGTTCTTTCTCTGTTTTCCCCACTCTTTAATTGCAGACATAAAACAACTGGCATGAAAAATTTCACCAATGGCATTAACTATAGACATAGCTTCTAATGTCACATTTTTGAATAGCTAATTGCTGGGCCCTTTTGTTGTAATTGAAAAATATCTAGTACCCATTTATGAGGGAGCTTGTTCTTCCTACCATCAGAAAAGATGAGAAGGAAATTGCTAGAGCAAGTTGCTTTTGTTGAAAGGAAAACATTGTTCCGAATCCCCTGATGGATGGGAGCAAAATCCACTACACTCTAAAATAAATAAATCAAATAATCTATCTGATGAATGGGAGTCAAAATCCACTTCACTGTAAATTATCTATGTGAACCTTGACTCTTTGGGTTGTTTCATGATTTCACATTGTGTGCCTAATTCTCTAGTGTGCTTTGTGATCTTGTTTGAACCAGATGATAGATTTGATAGTCTTTATAATGCAGCTTTTGGAGAGGATTGCACCTGCCACTGAGAACTGAAAAGCAAAGGAATTGATTTCTCATTGTGGTATAAGCCAGAAAATTACCGCACTGATCTTTGAATTGACCTAGCATTTATTCTCATTCAGAGCTTTGCTGCAACAAGCAGGTGTTGCATTTCGTGCCCTAACTTGTTTTTTATTTTTTGAATTTGTCTTAAAATATAGGCTTCAATCCTCATTTATAAGATTGCTTTGCACTTTTAATTGTACCAGCTCCTTTTCATGTTACCTGATCAGTGACATGGATTCTTCCTTATCACCATGTTCATTCTTCAAAAATAAAAGAAGAATTAGTTTTATGCAATCTCTTCCATGGTCATGATCTTTACAATTGAGCTGTGAAAGAAGCAATTTAGTGTTTAGATGTTCGTTTTGTGTGGGCCAAAATGCAACATGCGAAATGTTAATGCAATCATTTTTCAAATTGTAAAACGAACTTATTTAATAAGTAAAACAAATTTATCTTCATTCATCAACTGGCATCAAAATCCAGTATTTTCTGCAGAAATTAGGGGATCCACATGCTCGTTAATCTCTGATTGATTATTCAACGCATGGTAAATTGGCTATCCTCTGCATATTTGAAGGACATTATAGATTATTCTTTAGTTCATTTCTGTCTGGATAGTAAATGTTGTATCATTCTAGTGCAAGCTCAAGTTTTTGGTCGAATGACAATCCATTTGATAACAAGGCACCTCTTCTATTCTCCGCCTTCATATTCATGCACACCGATTTGTATCTCTTCAACATTTTCGGGTGAAGTTATGAACTCGCTATCTGGGACGTCTAGTCATTGCTCTCTGGCCTTTGGCTGCAACTTTTCTTTAGGTTCTTGCTTGTTTCCATTTGGGATAACTAGTGAGACATTCACTGGAACTACCCATCCATAATATGGGTCTTTCAACTTTACCACAAGCACAGCCTCATACAAAATATCCCGGGAGAGCATTCTGCTGTTGAATTTCTTATATATTTCCAGCCAGCAGGCACTAATAGCTCCGTCACATCCACAGAAACATCACTTTCATAAGAGAACTTATGGTTAGGACTTGGGAAAAATGAACTCTCCTGGAAATAAAGTTGACTTGAACTTTGAAGATTACGAGGTAAATGCATTATGCATATCAGGCTAGCCACGGCACAGAAATTACTCTCTGGGTTTTTTCTTTTTGTCATTGATAGACAGACAAAAACAATGATATAATTAAGGTGATGGAAATGAGACTTTCCTTTCTCTTTTGGTTCAAGAAAACTCCAGTGTAGAGTTGATCATACAGTTAGTCCACTGAGGACCTTTGAATTGGAGAGTCTGCATATCTTAATATGGCTTCACAGCTATGTGGTAACTCAACTTCTGTTACTGTCTTCACTTTGGCATCATTTAGTGGCTTAGAACCTGCTGCTTTCTCTTGTACTCCCACTCGGGGCTTTACTTTCTGCTTCTTTCTCCACTCTCTTCAACTTGGTTTCACCCAGTTTTGCTTCTGTTGATGTCTCTTCGATGTGCCGTGGCTGAGAATAGCTGGTTTCTTCCCTTGTCTGTTGCGACTGTGAAACGTCATCCTCTGACCACCCTGCCCCCTTCACTTCATAACCATCACTTTCTCACAAACTACTGTTTTTATAGCATGGTGAGGTTAAATAATCATCTTGTGCACTAGAAGGTCCAATTAGTCATAAATTACTCTGCGAAAATGTGGTGGCTCTTGATCTAGCCGGCCACTGTTGGATCATTAATCAAGCTCTAGACTGTAATCACTTGATCAAGTGTGTGAGTTATTAATGTATTGAGTTGCAAGTGGTCTAAAAAATCATCATCCATCAAATTAAAGAAGATGCCTTGTGAGCTAGAGAATATGTATTTTTTTCAATGGTCAAGGCATTTTTTGGGCTAGTTTTCGCTCATATGAGATTTAAGTTCCTCTCCAATAATGTCTTTGGCAAACCATTCGCGCCCATGCATTCGAAAGTGCTTTGGATTCGACAGAATATGTATTGCTTATCTGAGTGCTAAACACACACACACACACACACACACACACACACACACACACACAGACTACAACGAAAGCTGTTAAGTGTGTGAGATTACAACTTGATGATGCACATGTTGTTTTCATCAACATTCATCAATCAAAGAAAGTAAAAAGATACATATTGCATACAATATAAAAGAAAAAGTAGTTATTCTGTGATAAAGCATCCATTAAAGTTACATTCCCTGAATGCAAATTGTTTTTTGGACTTTCGAGAATATAAAAAGAGAATCCTAGATTACTTTTATGCAATATGGAGCTTGTTCTGCCTGCCAAATCCCTGTCACAGGACTTGACACCGATAAGAGTCATTTTCATTTTATTGTTTGTTGTCAAACAACACAGCTCATCAAAAAGAAAATAAAAGAAAAACATAAAATTAGCCTAAATTTCCAGATTTAAAACTCTTACCAAAAAAAATAAAAAATAAAAACTTCCCCCCCTATTAACCTTCTTTTGGCCTAATCTTGATACCTGCAAGAACCACGCTACCCTTCCACCACTCACTTTTAACTTCAAACATACCAAATTCTACAACTCCAGCTGCATTCTTTGAAACTGTAAATTCGCCACCGCAAATCTCATGCCACACATCATGTTTCTCCTTGTAAGACTCAAGTACAAAGTTTTTCGCCGTCTCTTGTCCATTGAGTCTTACCTTGAACTTGATTGGAACAGAATGCCAACCAAATGCATCAACCTGAAATTTCATGACATAATATACTTCGTATTTTGTAGTTGAAGCAACATTGAACATAGTTGTGGGCAATTTCCCAGTGACCTCAATCCAGTTAACTTGAAGGAGCCTTGCACCTTCGTCGAAACCAACTGACCTGAAAAATTCAAACACATTATAAAATGAAGTATAGCTGCTGCTATCACTCGAAAATGAAAGATTACGATATCTACATGATTAAATGCTAATTTTGAATGGCTTACCTTGTTTCCACTTCTGAAAGTTTGATCCACTGCCAAAACCGGGGATCATTGCCCCATATAATATTTAGAGCCTTTGCTGGCACTCTGCATGTTGCAGGACATGCTTTATCTGACGATATTGAAGAGCCATCCTATAGATTAAACATTAATTTTATCAAAAAAACATAATTCATGATAAAATAAAAGAGATTAATTAACTACATGGTTACTGTTAGCGATAACAAATTGAATGTCGTTTTCTGAGAATAAGATCAATTTATTCTATCATTCCACCTTTCCCTCCCTTTTTCATGGATGGCAATTAAGACTACTAAAAGCTTAAGCCATCACATAGGAGAATCAGAAACTTTATTCTGAAAATGAAATAAGACACTGCCAGACTCAATCTTAATATATCACCATGATCTTAAAATAGTTACCTGCATTTTCCAGCATAAGTTCCTACACTATGACTTGAGCATGTTACGACGGATATGAGTAACCAGAGATGAACAAGAGTATGAAAATTAATGGAAACAAAAAGAGGAAAAAATCACTTACACCCTTCCAGTGAGGGCCAGAGAGAGCCTCTGATCTTTGGTCGTAATCCATATCGTAGTTCAAAGTTCTATCCACTGCAAAACTAAAAAGAAAGTAGATATATAAGCACTAGCATTCTAGCTAACAGAATTCTTATTACCCTCAAGTTGCGTAAAGCTAACATCGGACTGTGGTGACAAGGAAGAAAAACATCTAATGCCCATACCTTTACTTGAGTCTCAGCTCTCTCAGCTTCTTTGTTTTTTCCCTTTTGCTTTTCTGCCTACCCTTTTGTTATCTAGCTTCCATTCATTAATTAAGCTTCTTTTGAACAAGTCAAGGATTTATTAGTATGACAAATAATGGTTTAGCCTAGAATTTGCAACTAAGAAAGTTGAAGAATTGCTTCGAGAAATCGGAATATGTATGAGGACGAATACATATGGAACAAGGAAAGTAATTTCTTGATTCAGTATTGCTGTGCAAGATATGAACATGTATGGATAGGATTACAGTGTAAAGTTAGGACACAGTACAATGGCATAGTTAAAGGTGAGGGAACAAAATCCTTTCCTAAATCACACGCCATTTAAAGTTGTTTCTTGTGAGACTCGTGATTCGGAATTACTTGCAGTAAGAAAATTAGAGTTTTCCACAGCTAATCTGCAGATGGTCTTTGGATCCTGTCCTTGAGTCTTAAAATTTTCATCCCCACTGTGTACTTTAGTCGCTCCTCTTCCTATACAACCTAACATAACACACTTCATGCACAATTAAACAGAAGTGTAAATATCTACAAATACAATTTATAAACAGAGAAGGAAACTTGAATTATGTTCTGAATATGGTGATAAATTTGTACCTGAACATAAATGTAGTGTTAAAGGGATTCATTTGATTGAGGGAAGGGGGGGATGAAAAGGAGGAATTCTTAGAAGCAGAAGAAGACGATGGAGTGGATGTAACGAAATATATCAGAAATGAAGAGTATTGGATGTCACTGAATGCCTTTGCTGATTGTTATGCCTATACCACCATTCTGATTAGAGGGTGTTGTCAGGGAAGGGATTTGATCATCTTAATTGATAGTGGAAGCACTCATAGTTTCATAGATGAGAAGGTGATTAAAGGACTCAAAGCTGTCATTGTTAAAACCACAGTTCTGACAGTCATAGTGGCTAATGGTAACATTATGAAATGTGATGCCTATGACCTAAAATTCAAGTGGTTCATATAGGGGCATGAATTTCAAGCTAATTTGAGGTTATTAAAGTTGAGAAGGTGTGATATAGTATTGGGAGTTGATTGCTTGAGGATATTCTCACCAATATTATTTGAATTTTACAAGATGAAACTGTCTTTTAAGAAGGATGGAAGGATGATCGAGTTAAAAGGAATTGTAAAGGATGCCAGTTTATAAATGGTGTCGATTATAAAGATACATAAGAGTTTTAAGGAGGTTGTTTATGGTTACATTGGTCAGTTCTTTTCCTTAAAAGTCCAAGAAGAGAGGAACCAGAGAATAACAGTGGTTGAAGTAGAGGCTATACTAAAGGAATACCAGGCAGTGTTCCAAGAAACTAAACACTTACCATCAAAGAGATCTATAGACCACAGAATCCCTCTCATTCCAGTTGCTAAGCCAGTAAATATAAGGCCTTATAGGAGTTCTTTCTTACATAAGGAAAAAATTTGAAAATATGGTAAAAGAAATTTTGCAGGATGGAGTTATACAACATAGCTGTAGTCCTTTAGCTTCACCAATTTTGTCAGTAAAGAAGAAAGACAACACTTCGAGATTTTATATAGACTACAGGCAACTCGATGATCTAACCATAAAAAATTTCCTAATTCCTTTGATCGATGAACTGTTGGATGAACTACATGGTTCACAGTTCTCAAAATTGGACTTGAGGTCTGAATACCATCAAGTGAGAATCCATGATAGTGACATAGAAAAAAAGACATTCAGGACTCACTATAGGTATTATGAATTTAGAGTAATGCCATCTGGCTTGACTAATGCCCCTACAACTTTTCAAGCTTTGATGAATCATAATCTGGAGCCTTTTATAACGAGATTTGTATTAGTTTTCTTTGATGATATCTTAGTGGATAGTTCAACATTTGAGCTGCACCTTAGTCATCTAAGAAATATGCTAGAGACACTAGGGAGTAATCAATTGTTTGTGAAGCAAGTCTAAATGCTTTTTTTGTGAACAAAAAGTAGAATATCTAGGACACATCATTTCACCTGAAGGAGTTGCTACTGACCCAGAAAAGACAACAATTATCAAGGAGTGGCTAGTACCTAAGTCTGTAAAAGAATTGAGAGGATTCTTGGATATTCCCGGATCATTTTTATAAGTTTCATGGTCTCTTCTAGCTTCTATAGTCGCTGACAGGGACAAGATTTTTACCAGTCTGTTCTGGAAGGAATTACTCAGATTATTGGGGGTTAACATGCTTATGAGCCCTTCCTACCATCCACAAATTGATGGGTGGTCTGGACGAGTTAATCAATGCTTGGAAACCTACCTTGGATATATGACTCTGCATAATCCCTAGTGGCACCACCGGTTGTCTTTAGCACAATGGTGGTACAATTCGAATTATCATTCATCAATAAAGACGAGTCCCTTCTAAGCATTATATGGGTATTTTCCTCCAGCTAGAGAACTGGTTACATAAGAAAAAACTAATGTACCAAATGTGGATCACAAGTTAAAGGGAAGAACAGATATGGGTCAAGTTCTGAAGAAGCAGTTGGAGGCTGCTAAACACAGGATGAAATAGATTACAGATAAAAGCAGGACTGAAAGGGAAATATAAGTTGAAGATCAAGTGTTTCTTAAGCTACAACCTTAAAGACAAATGAGTGTAGCCTTAAAGGAGAAATTCTATTAACAGAAAAAAGAAAAAATGACCGAACCTGAGCACCTGCTGGCGATATTTTACATAATAGAGATGATAGCAATTCTATTAACAGGGAATATCCTTAAGCTGTGATATTTTTCCTTATTAGTACACCCTTAAGCTTCCCTCTAGCATCTTGATAGGTTTATTTCTTTTTATATGATTTTCCAGGTGCATTTTTTTATCATTATTTTTTAGCCAGCTCTGCTGGCAGAATTTGTGCATGTTTTTCTTTCACCTTGCTTGGCCTTTGGCCTTCTTGGTGTTTCGTAACTTGTCAAAAAGAGAAAAGAAAAGAAAAGAGAAGCAATTCTCATCATATAGCTAGAAAGCAACAATCAAAGTAAGTTTAGTTGAAGATAGAAGAAGTACACGAGGCAGTCAATTATTTGATGTTAGAACAGCAGCACATAAATCTTAAGGACACCACACAACAGATAAAGCTTGGTAAAACTAGACAGGTCTCATTATTGCGTTACATCTAAAATAGGATTGTATGAGACTGGTTGATTCGAACCAAATCTCAAGGTTTCACTTCTTCAACTATGGCCTGGTGAATTTGCAAACCTCCCTTCCATTTGCCTGTCCACACTTCATACAAACCAAAATAGAGCTTGTTATCCTCCGTTCCTTTAACATCAATGTCAAAGTCCGAGGTAACTGGTGACTTGTCTGTGCCTACTTTTGATAGGTCGATTTTGCTCCATCTGTACCTTCCCTTCTTCCCTAACTTGGCCATCATAAAAACAGGACAACCATCCCAACCATATGCATCTGTTTTCTTCGATACTTCAAATTTAATTTTGTACTTCCCTTCTTTTAAGGATTTGTTTGTTGTACCCGTTACTTCAAGCCAACACACTTGCACTAGCTCTGCTGGTTTTTCATCCGAGCTGCGATATTGAAGCTCAAAGTTTAAAGTTTGCACATCAAATGCTGCAAAACTAAGTCTCCTTTCCTGCTAAAACTAAATATAGAGAACATGGATTCTTACCTTGACTGATCAGGCAAGTTCCAGTAGCGTCTGTCATTTCCCCATATGATGCTTAACCCCCTCGGCTTAAACGTCCAGCGGTTGTTTCCCTGTAAACACGAAGAGGAATTCTCATCAAGAAAAAAACTTTCAACTTGAAATAATGTGATAGCCTTAGATACAGTTGCCTTGTATAACGGTTAACATTCAAAATACTATGCTTGAAAAACTCACTTTCCATTATCGTTTTGGTTTGAATTTAGCAAGCTGGTTAACAAAATGTTCAGTTGAAGGATTATAATTCGGAGGCCTAATCTATGAACAAACACCGATGAAAGATAATAGCAATCTGACCTCATCATAATCCACTTTGTTAGGATCGGCCTCGTAATGTGGTTTATTTGAAGAAGACATCTTGAGAGCAAATAAATTCTAGTGTTAGTTTGGAGAGAGAAAAGATGATATATTTGTTGATCCACAAAGAGCCCTTTTTATGAAGCCCCAAAGAAGCGTTCATTGATTATGTCAGCTTCCAAGAAATGAACATCAAAAAGATACTCAACCACAGAAAGAAAAAAAAGAATGGAATAAAACTTGGGACGGAAAAAGGATCAAGTAAATGTGCTCTACTTTATCAGAACGAGTGGATCCTAACCTTTTCTTTTCTTTTGTGTCTTGATGCTCCATGTATGATCAAGAAAAGAATCAATTCGCTTGGCAGCAAGAGTTGTACAAACATAATTTTCCAGCTTCCTAACCACGAAATTGAAACATATATGATGTGAACGTGTTGCACGATACATTTATGAAAAGGATTGATTCGTTGTAAGCATATATGATTTTATAAACAAAATTCTATAGAAGGGTTGATTCGGTGTAATCGGTCTGGAAGACTCTCAAATTAAGTTATTTTTGTTATTTTAATTATATTTTTTAGTTAATTTTAGATTTTAATTATTTTCTATTTAGATTTGTAATTTTTTTTGTTAGATCTGTTTTAAACTCTATATAAACAATTTGCATGTTATTATTTTTATTAGATTATCGAATTATAAAATTTTCAAAAAATTAGAATTTCCTCTCTATTTTTAACCTTAAAGGTTGAAAACCATATTTTTTTTATTTACGTGATGTATCACGCAGAATATAAAAATAAAAAATTGAGCAAATTTTGCATAGGAAAGAGTTGAATAGGAATCCTGCAGTACAGTATTTTCAACCTAATCTTGATAAGGATACTTTCTTTGAATCCGAATAATGCCCACCATTCCCAGCTTTTTCAAGTTGAATTCAATGGACGGCTGAAACTATGAGCAAATTAATTCGGCATTTCTGTGTGGCGTTGTGAAACTATGAGAAATCAAAATTATAGTCCGCCGATGTTTTCATGTTCTGAATCACTTCCGGTGATTGCTATCAGAAAAAGGAAAGTAAAAGAATGGATTCCAACAATTTGATATCAAAATGCTTTTGCACTCTGCTTGCGTGGTTGGCTGCTTCTCATCGGTAGAGAATCTAACCAAAGGGTTGTCATACAGCGTCTCCGCCTCTGAACACCTCTGCTCTGCTTTGGAAAGGGTTTGCTCCTCCGAAAATAGATGTGTTCATATGGCTTCTCCTAAATGGCAGTGTTTGCACAAAAGATTTCTTAGCTAAGAGAAGAATCATCAATTATGAGGATGCTCTTTGCCCTTTCTGCTGCAAAGAGATTGAGACTATACATCATCTCTTCCATCTCTGTCCTACATCTTGGTCTCTCTGGGGTAGACTCTTCAGATGGTTTGGGTGTGTAGGCTGTCTGCCAAAAGACCCAAATCATAACCTTCAGGAATGGTCCGGCCTGTTAAAAGGAAATTTTCAACGTCAAGCAATTACCCTTCTCTGTAAAGGATTATACTGGTCAATTTGGATAGCGCGCAACAATATGATCTTCGACTCCAAAACTCCAGACTGGGATGTGATTTTTGACCTCACCTTTCATCGGTTGGCCTTTTGGTTGAAGTCCTCTGTTAAAAATTTCAGTTACACAGGTTCCGATCTGTATAGAAATCCTGAATGTATCATGAACTGGACTAACTAGTCGGGGTTGTAAATTCCTCGCTCTCTTTATGATTTAATTCCCCCCTGTAATCTTTCTTATTTCAGCCCTCATCTTCTTAATGGGGTCGCCTATTTATAATATACTCGATTACTATCAAAAAAAAAAAAAAGAGAGATATCTGAAAATCCATGATCTGTGATAAGTCAAAACTATAAAAAAAAATCAATAACATGACAAAAAAAAAATATCACAATCTTTTATATTAAAACACTAAAAAACCCTACTTAATAGAAAAAACAAAATTTTAAAAAAAAACTAGATTAACCTAATGATACTAAATAGAAAAAAATAAAATTTCTAGACTAAATATAAATAATATAAATAACTAAGAAAATATTTAATTTTATTCATCAAAATCTTCTTGACAAAAAGCTATTAATACAATCCTTTAAGTAGAAAGAAAAAACTAGAAAACTCTAATAATATTAAATAGAAAAAATAAAATAGAAAAACTATCTTCTTTAAATTGAAAAACTAAAAAAACCTAATATTACTGAAATGGAAAATAAAAAAAAAATTCATTTTAAATAGAAAAACATGGAAAGCTTAATAATAATGAACATGAAAAAATAAAGTTTCCAAAGCGAACAAGAAGAAATAAAAATAATAAAGAAAATATTTATATTGCCAGAATTACGCTCATGCATCATTTATGTCCAAAATTTTAATCATGTATGGTATTTAAACAAGATTATTTTCTTTCAAATCCCGGATTAAGATTAAATAATATTCGATTTACAGAAAAACGAGCTATTTGACACATTAAATCAAGCAATTTTTCCCATCTTGGTAAGCAAAATTAAGAACTAGCTGTTATAGCTAGCATTAATAAATTCATGTCCTGTAGAACTGTTGCTTCCTGAACTATATGGCCTCATGAATTAGCAGACCACCCTTCCAATTTGCCAGTTTATCCACACTTTTCTAATTACAAGCCAAAACGTACATAGCTTAATTTGGATTTATAATTTTGAACTCTTTCTGATTCTTCTCAGCAGGAATTTCCTTCGGCTCCTCTCCTAGCTATTAATCATTGGTTTATTTTTAAACGTGAGCATCTTCCCTCTCTTCCTATCCTAGCCATCATCAAAACAGGAGTATCAGTCCAAGAAAACGTGCGTTGTTTTTCATGGATAACTTGAAGTTAATTACTAATTTCAAACCTCTTCCCTTTCGTTACATGATCTGTCACTTCATACCAACACACCAGTAGCAGCTCTTCAGGACCATCATTAGCTAAACAGCCTAAACTCACCACAATTCAGCATCTGCAGATTCACACAAAACTATTCCTTTAGGACCCTCTCTAGCTAAACTCTCGAAATGAAGTGAGAATGGTTTAGAAAATAGCAAATACTCTCAAGAGGACTGCCACTTTTGATTAAATTCTGGACTTCCACATACAGGTCACAGATTCAAATTATTTAGAGATAGGCGTGTCAGGGTTTTGTAGATGAGGGACGTGAGTCATCCCTGTAATGTAAACCAAAGTCCACTCGACTTTGCTCGTAAACTCCTGAAAACTTAGGACTACAGACTCTTTCATATTTCAATAGCAGAATTTTATTCCGGTGCTACAGATTTTTCCTTGGATTTATAAAATATTTCACAGGAAAAAAAAGAAAAAAAAACTCACTGAGGTTACATTTATCCATAACTCATCAAGGATAGTACAAGAGTGATTAATTTGAACGGAAGCTCAATCTGGCATTTCTTCAACTACAGCCTCATGAATTTGTAAACCTTCCTTCCATTTTCCAGTCCACAATTCGTAGAGTCCGAAATAGAGCCTGGTATCTTCAGCCTTTTTCGGAACTTCAAACCGAAGCTTCCCATAAGGAATTTCGATTATGTTGCCGATTCTCATATCTCCTAAATTGATTTTTTCCCATTTGGCAATTCCTTTCTTCCCTACCTTAGCTAGCATGAAAACAGGACCTTCCTTCCAAACAGAATCTTGTTTTGTCATAGATATTTTGAAGCTCAGTGCATACCCCTTCCCTTTGGATAGGGGTTCCGAAGTTGAGCCGTCTATTTCAAGCCAGCATACCTCCAGCAACTCTGCAGGACCATCCGTCCTGAAATTTATGTGTAGAACTTAAGCATCCAAGGAGCTCTATGTCAGAAAATTATTATTTTATGATAGTTTGTGTCTATATCATTTGATTATTTACAATACTTGAAGCTTTGAAACGATATAATCTGATTAAAGGGATAATTCTCTGTACCCTTTCTCAGGCATCTTCCAATATCTTGAATTACTACTCCATGTGATGTGCAATCCCCTTGGTTTAAACCTCCACCTACCTTCATCCTGTAAGCATAAAAATAATTCCAGCTCATCATTAACAACCTCATTTTTACTCATAAAAGATAGATGAACAATATTCTCAGAAACCTTCTAATATCAAACTAAAACCCAAGTTTGTTTATATATATAAAATTGGGACTACGACAAACAAATAGTAGTGCAGAAAAGTGGTACTAAAATAGCTAATAATATATCCAACCTTATCGTGTTCCACTTCTGCAGGATCAGCTGCCTCAGACATTATCTTGAGAGCAAATCAAGTCTATATATTATATTATTAGTTCTGACAGACTGCAATGCATGATGTATATGAATCCTTATTGAGCCTTTTATATCCAGGAAATCGAAAGTATTTTTCTCTGTTCATCCATATGTTCCTGTCAAGACAAGGACATTGAGAGAAAATCAACCACAAAAAGAAAAAAAATCGATCCAACGTGGTTTTGAAACGAAGGAATCGTGTAAATTGGGGTCGATTATATCAGAAAGAATGGCATCTAGATATTTTTGTTATCAATTAGTGGTCCATATATGGTCAAGTAAAGAATTGATCCATTTTGCTAAGTGATAACTAGATTCATTCTATGAGCATATATAGACCCACATTAATTGACACCAAGAGAAAGTTCAATTATGAAGAAGAAAAAGGAATTTTTGCTTTGCAGAGACTTTTCCTTAAGCTAGATATATTTCTAAATCCAATAAACCTACCAATAACTTCAATAAAATTAGTGAATTAAAGGAACCCATTTATTTATTTTCCTTTACGTTGTAATTAATTTTGAAGTCTAAATTTAACAAATCATTTTAGCTATTGTAGGTGTATGTATTTCAGACATCAATGATGTTGTGATTATCCAAGTATTTAAAATTATCTTTAGACTAAGTATAACTATGTATTAAAAGTCTATACAAGAAGGACCATACAAGAAGAAGAAAAGAGCAGATTCTTCATAAAGGAGATGAAAAAGGGTAGAACCTTAATTTTAGTCTTTTTCGATAAGTCTTTTATTTTTAGAACTCTGATATCGAAAGTTGTTGTTATAATTAAAAAAAAAACTTTTATTTAAAGGATTAATACCAAAATTTTTGCAAACAATCAAATCAGTCTTTCATTTTTAAGGATCAACGTCAATTGTTTTGGTAATCAATTAATGTTCAAGGATGGAACCAAGTAATGTTTAAGGAAACGGGGAGGGCAAAATTAATTGACTTAGCGAAAGTTTTTCAATTTTTCAAAAACAAATCAGATAATATTCCTTGCTTATTCTTCTTTCTAATTTCCTTATTAACCAAAGTGCTTATAAGAAAAAAAAAACATTTTTCAATTGATCACCGAGTAATTGGGACAAATTGATAAACTTATATTGTTTAATAGCGCAATGCAGACGTTCAAACAACATGAAGGATCAATCAAGACAGACAAAATAAATTACAATTCCATGTGGTGCTAAGCTACTTTCGTGAAGAGAACTTTCTGGTGAAGATTGAAGATGAAATAGCTGCAATAAGCTAGCTTTCGCCTTTGATTTTCTTTGCCTACTCTTCTTGTAATTTTTCATTTGAGTTATAGTTGGATTGTCATGCAAAGGAGGAATCTTATATGTATTTTTAACGGCTTCCTACTAATTATTAGCATCAAGGTAAGCTTCCATTCAAACAGTCTGCACTTGATAATTTGTTCTATCAAATACTGGTGGTGCCATCATATTTATAGAGGCTTCTGAACTCATTTTGCATTGGTTGGGTTTTTTAGAAAAAATGATAAGTATTCAAGGTAAGTGTTTAAGCTCTCTCAACTTTACAAATTTCTCAAGAAAGGAATAGGCTCTTATACTAATTTGTTAGATTTTGACAGAATGAAATGTAGAGGCTAGGAATTAACACACTTATTCTAAAACTTCACACATTTATTGATCAGTAGAGGTCTTATTTAAGTAATAAGAAAAAACAGAAATGCAAGTGACAAAATAAAAAAGATTTATGTCAACGACAATTTCAAATCAACAAATATTTTATTAAATCTAAAACTCTTATCAGCTTCCACATCAGGCTGCACATCAGCAAGCTGAGGCATCAATTCAACGGAGATTCTGTTTATCACTTATCTTTTATAGATTCCTTCGTGTCAAAGATCTCATCCTGTAGATATTCCTCGCGAGATGCGGCAGCAAAATCATCAACATGATTAGTAGATGTAGAGGCCGAATCGTGAACTGTTATTTTCTGAGCTACGAGCTCGTCGGGAGGAGCTGGTACTTGCTTAATTATGGACATATCGGGAGGGTTTTCAGATGCTGAAGTAGACTTGTCAGCTGTTACTTCTTGCACTTTGGAGTCGTCCGAACGGGTATTAGATGTAGAAGCAGAATCCTCAGCTATAAATTCCCGAACAATGGCCTCATGGATCCGTAGACCACCCTTCCAGTTGTTAGTCCACACCTCATACAAGCCAAAATAGAGTGTTTTCTCATTATTTTCAGCGTTTTCATCACTTCTAAACTCAACCCGACACTTCTCCTCCGGCAATTCCTTTTTTTCCAGGCCTAACTTCGATAGATCTATTTTTACGCGCGTATACTCTCCCTCCTCTCCTATCCTTGCCATCACATACACAGGATCTTCCCAGCCAAAGGAATTCTCTTTATTCATGGATAATATGAAGCTAATTTCATACGTCTTCCCTTTGGTAGCAGTCTTTGAACCAGTTACATCAAGCCAACACACCTCTAGCATCTCTGCAGTAACGTCCCTAGAGCTGGCAAAGAGCAAATTAATAGACATATTGACATAAACAAAATAGTCTCTACAAAAACTACAGCACCACTATTCAGAATCAGCAGATGCACAAAAGGTAGTGACACAGTTCCATCATGATGGTAACTAGTTTAATATACTCACTCCTAAAATCCAATCCTGACAAGTAAAGGAATATATCGAAAAACTTTTTTTTATGGTCTCGAACAAAAATGAAAGGAAACAACAGGAAGAAACTATAACTAAAAGTTCACCAAATCTCACTCCAAAGGCCCTCAAAGTTTCACTCCATATTTTATACTTCTTCCTTCTTAATTTTGGATTTTAGCTATATTATTTTTCCTGATTGGTTGTTTCCTAATTATTCGAGGTATTTAAACCAATCTTTTCATATTTTAGGGACTTTTGTTGAATAAACTATAGACTTTTACAACTTTAGCTGTATTTTTGTCTAGCCTTAGGGTTTTATACGTGTGTTAAACTCAAATCCATAGCTTTCTCTGTCTCATTTAATATTTCTAATTTTACTTCTATTAACAAAATACTTGTAACACAACAGCAGAAGCAGATGATGAACCACACCAAAGTTTGTAACACAACACTTCAACATGAAAATAGGCATATTATCCTCACCTTTCAGAAATTTCAGAAATTGTCCAAGCTTGACTTTCTTCCTCCGAAAAGATGCTAAGATGCTTTGGTTTAAATGTTAACGTGGTTTTACCATCAGCGTCCTATAAAACATGTCAAACAATAGAATTTCCAAATTGTCATCATGATCATCACGAACTGATGATTAATTACCATTCATTAGTATTCTCACCTGTGAGAGGGCCGGTTCTGTATCCGTCTCTGGATTTTCATTATTTGAAGATGGTTGTTGAGAGTCGCTACTTGCCTTACAGCTGTTAATATTTGTCGAAATCTTTTTAATATCAAATAACGAAAGGAGCTCTGAATTTAATACACAACTATTGAAAAGTAAATTAAAGTTTAAAAACGTGTGGGATCATTGATCTCTTAGGTTCTAAGTTTATTTTAATGTAAATACTCTCTGCGTGTCTAAAATAAATTGCATAATTAACTTATATTGTTTAATTTCTCATGATATAACTAAACTATACTAAATATAATATATTTCAATATAAATTTATGTTTAAATTATATAAAAGAATTGTGAATAAAAAAGATGTTCTTGTTATAAAATTCAATCCATGTGATTTTATGAGACCCATAAATTATTTAGATATGATTTGAAATCTCTAAGTTATAGTGCAGTGAATATCGCAGATGACAACTACTTTTAGATTATTATATTTGTTGTAGGAAGAGGTTTTATAAGTCAATTGTGTGTTTGTTTTATAATATGTAACATAGTACCATATTATTTCAGTTGTTATGGAAGAAGATTATTCTTGTCAGTTCAAAAGAACATAGAGTGAGATTAACAAGTTGTGGAATGGGAATAACATTATCCTTAATCACAAATTGTAAGGAGAGAAGAGATAAACTAATGCTAGAATCATGTGAGTTTTTCTTATTTATTTATGTTAAACAATGCCCTGTTAATTACGAAACAATCAATTACTATGAACCATGAATATGTTCTCACAGAGAAGTTCATATTCAAGACTTCACTACACTTTAAGGCCAGTTATAGATACAATTTTTCTTTATTAAGTTCAGGTCAAAAGTATAGGGATCAATTAGTAAGAGAAAACGTGAGATGTGAAGATTTAGTTCAGGTCAAAAGTATAGGGATCAACGGTAAGCAGATAAGTCATACAAATTGATAGAGTCCAGACTAAATTAGTGAACTTTGTGAAGCACCTCTCCAAGTTGGAAAAAAAAGAATAATGAAGGAATATGGAGAACAAAAATAAAAGGGAGAAGATTTTGGAGATATACTTGTTAAGCAAACAGATTTTAAAGGATATAAAATATCGAAAGTTTTTTAATGAAGACCAACTATAGACAAATAAAAATATTGTTATTTCAATCGTTAGATGTCAAGTAAATCAATGGCTAAAATTCATAATGAAGAAGAAGAATACAAGATGTGGCAAGGCATTAATTGGTAGCTATTCACACCTCAATTCACAAAGATTTTATTCTTGTTTACGATCTTGATTCACCAAAAAAGTATGGAACAAATTGAAGAAGTTTTTAACAATAAATAAATCCCACCTTCAATTTTTAGAGAATGATTTGACCAACACCACTCAACTCAAGGAAGTAATGTTGTTCTTCAAGATCAAGAATATTTATTTTTAAAACTGTTCAGCCGCCCCTAATGAGAAAAACACTATATTGCCTAAAAAGAAAACTTAGTTTTTTCATATGGCTGGCTGACCTTTCGACATAGAAAAGAATAATAGACCTCATGCCACTTTCCATGTGCAGATCATATACCAAAAATAAACTGATTGATAAACTGTGTTGAAACTACTGCAAACAAGCATGCTCATAGAAACTGCTAATAAAAAAGATAAAAGCATATTCTCACCCTCTAAAAATCTTCTGTAAGGGACTTTCTATCTTAGAAGAGAAGCTGGAAAACACTGATCCTTTTGATGAAGCATAAAGTTAAGGTACAAATTAGTGCTGTTCTTTGATAAAGCAGGCCAATATCTTGAGGTTTGGCCTTTTTTGCAATGTTTTATTTTGAATTTGAAACTAAAAAACGGGTTAAGTTTCAATTTACCCTATGAGATTTGAAATGAGTCCATTTTCATTCCCTCAGGTTTCAATCCCAGAAAGAAAACATTGAGTCCTAAAAGTTCACAGAAAGAAACTTTTATGAAATGATTTGACGAGAATTAATATTTTATTTTCAGTTATATATCAAAATAAGATTTATATGCAAAGAGAGAGTTTAACTATTTGAACTGCATCTTGAGGTCACCGAGAAAATAAAGAAATAAATATAAATTAAATCATTTATTCATAAAGGAAGGCGCATATATATTCTCACCCTTTAGACCCTCTCCCGAAGAAATTTTTCATCTTGGAGAAGTCGGGAAACGATGATCCTGTACCTTCAGCACCCTTTGAAACATGCTAAACAAGAAAAAAAATCCAAATTGTCATATCATTTAAACATTTCATTTGCTCCCCTGATCATTACGAACTGATACCGTAGAAGAAATAGTATTCTGACCTTAGAAGGCGGTTCTTTAGAACATTTGGAATCCCTTTGTCTAGAACTCTTGGAACGAAAACTCATGATGATCTGGATGCTAAGGAAAGAGTTTTCAAGGAACTAGCTAGGGGGTACAAAGTTCAAACAATGATGGGAGCTATGTTGTTTGTGAGTATATATTTCCACGATCTAATATTATAAACCCAATCCATATATGGTCCATAAATTCACCTCACTGTTTTAAAATCTCCCTCCTTCCTGAAAAAAAATCATCTACTTCTAGTGTTTTCCTATGATAAAA
>Ga0325410_1001354_pt1 | contig 26980 bp, 11 predicted proteins | sample PopdelMetagenome_16_FD_206182 | JGI IMG/M metagenome (GOLD analysis project Ga0325410, IMG submission 206182) | Populus deltoides microbial communities from Bellville, Georgia, United States - Xylem-PdIQD-R3 | ecosystem: Host-associated > Plants > Phyllosphere > Stem > Wood/Secondary xylem...
TCTTTTCTTTTTTTCTTCCTTCCCTGAATGTCACGAACTCGCCATACACAAGCTATGGCATCAACATCATCTCTGCTGGCTTCCCTTGAATTTGAAACTTGACTAGCTCTCATTTTAATTAATTAAGGTCTAAAAATCGATTAAACCATGTAACGGTTGCATGATTATCTCATTCTTTATAAAGTTTCTATTTTGCACTACGGTTTAACTATGTTTTTAAAAGATTTATAAAATTTTATTTTAATTTTGAATGAATTATTTTTTTAATATTTTTAAATTGATATCAAAAATAAATTAAAAAAATATTATCTTAATATATTTTTAAATAAAAAATATTTTAAAAAATAATTTCTAGCAAACAAAACTTAATAACTCTCCTAGCATCCAAGAAAGACTGTCATTTTGTTTTTTTATCCCAATTAAACAAGCAAAATTGAGTAGATTAACAAAAACCTAAAGATATTAGGAAATCACTTATTACCAAGATACATTGATTCCCTTCTTTTTTTTCTTTTTTTTTTTTGTCCTTTTGAAAGTAGAAGGACCCTCCCGCAGTTTAACTTTTTTTCTTTTGTCATCATTTTGTTATTTATTTCATCATTTTACATTACAATTAGATTTGATAATTTATTTCAAATTATTTTTTATTAATTTATTATCGTATCAAAACAATATCATGACATTGCAATGGTACTCGATCTTACAAGAATTTTTTTTATTTTATTGCTTGAAAAAAAATAAGATGCTACGAGAGAGGAGAGAAAGTGTAAAAAAAAAAAAAAACCTTAAAAAAAGTGATTATATTGCAGGAACAAAAAAAGGTAGATGTTTTTTTTTCACATGTATTTAATCAGCTAAAAAATAAAGCAAAATAATATCACTTTTTTTAAAAAAAATATTATGTTGGTCTCATAGATAAAGATATTCTTAGACCAGGTTTTAAGACCACTGAAACAAGGTTTCTTTCTAGTTGCATGTTAAGCCGGCTGTCCATATTCAAATCAGTATACTCATAACAAATTATTATTTTTTCAAAAGCTTTCTTGACTTTTTTTAAGCCTAACATGCAACTGAAACTCGTAATAGTATATAAATATTTTTTTTTTTAATTCAGGATGTACGGGCCAGCTTACGCGCACTACAACTAATTCTCCGACCCACTGAACATCATGCAAGCCCAGTGAACATATAAAGTACCGCGAGAGTGACAGACATGCAAAATGAAACTTGAATCCTGGTGTAGAGGAAGGGAGCAAGTCCTTTCTACCGCTTCGCCACAACCTCAAATACTAATTGAACCAATAAACTAAAAACCTGAGGACCTAGCCAAATTAGTTCTGTGACTACAATTAGTTGTGCTAGTCTCTGTTATTAAACACAATCTGATCTGATAGGGTGATTAGAACTCGGCATTAACTGGGTTGATTAGATATAATTCGGTTAAAAATCCGAGTTAATTTGTAAGCCCGTCAAATTTAATTGATTTTTTTTATGAAAAACAAAACAAGCTCCTTAGATGAGTTAGCAAAGGAAGTATGTTTCAAAACTGAGGTTTTAGGTTCCATCTTCCAACTCCAGATATCTCCTTCAATGCAATTCGATTTCGTGGGAAAGATTGGAAGCTGGATACGCTGCTATCCTTTCCAGGAGGATTTGTTTTGGAGAAAACAGGTCGTTGGGATTTTCGCTCTTAACAAAACGACATGTCATGAATCGTTGGAAAGGGGTCAAGTTTAGCTCCAAGCCCATTATAACACATTTGCCAAATCCATTATAACCACACAAGGGAGATAAGAACATTATGGCCAAGAAAAGGTACAAATTTCCTGAAACAGACACTCTTTCTTTCGTCTGTTTGCCAGACCAAATATTGTTAAGAACAAAATCACCTGTGATCCTTTCTTCAATGTTCCTTAATGTTTGAAACAATAAACCACATATCATTCTCGTTCCACCAAAAAAATAAGGTTGATGATTGTGTCCCCATGGAATGCAACACCCTTTGAAAGCTCGCACGAAAACAAATTACTAATCGACGAGAGAATTAATTAATCTGAGTTGATTTAAATTTATTTTTAATTTTATTATGTCATATTAAATAGATTTAGGTTTAGAGTTTTTAATTTGTTTTTTATTAGATTATCTTGGTTTCATCGTACAGGTTTTTTTTTTGTATTTTAATTGTTTTTTTTTAATTTTATTTTTTAATATTAAATTTATTAAGAATTGGATTTTAATATATTTTTTATTTGATTTTTATCATCACCCAAATTATTATTTATTTTAATCTAATATGCATAGTAGCGCAGGGCAGATTATCCAGTGAGAAGGAAATTTAGAAGCAAACTAACCTGGGAAAATCATCAATCCTCTCTACTAATCTCTAGTTTAGACAAATTACATGCCCGTATATTCGCATTAATAACATTACAGAACACACAATTATAAAGCCTAAAACAAGCAAATATGTAAAACTTGCGACCGTTAGGGTTCTAATTTCGAGGTCTTTTGTCAATTAACGACCATTAACCATCCTAATTACTTGTCCCTACTTGGCCTTCATGAGAATCAATATTATCTCCTTGCCAACTCCAAACTATATCTTTTAGGGCAGGCCTGACATCTTCTTCACAGAATTTGGTGTACTCAAAAGTGTCACCGGAGCACTTGGATAGCTCGACCACCACAAGCTCGGCAGCCAACTCAAACACCTCTGCTGTCACCCCCAGTTTCCCCTTCCGTCCCTCCTCTTTTCCTAGCAATTTCACCTTAAATTCTGTATCACTCACTGCCACTCTAAAGTTCAACTTCTTTGCCACGGACTTCAACGTTGATAGGATCAATGATGCTGGACATTTTGAAGTGAACATTGAACCCCTTCTTCTCTTGGTCTCAAACAAACTTGATAAATCAAATCCTGATGACATTGAAGATATGAGTTCAAAAGCATTATAAAAAGGCGGCGAATGCTTTGATCCGGTTTTTCCCGGAAATTCCTCTTGATCTTCACTTCTAACTCCGTTTTCAGTATCTTCTAAATCATTAGGAGATACAGTAGATTGAGCAAGACCTTTTTGGAACCAACTATTTGCCCTGATCTCAGGGATTGTAATTCTCTTCTCAGGGTCCACAACAAGAAGATTGGAAATCAACATCTTGGCATCCCTTGAAATCCACGGTGGGAACTCATATTCAGCCTTTAAAATCTTCACATACATCTTCATGGCGTTCTCATTGCGAAATGGCAAGTGCCCTGAAAGCAGCACGAATAGAATAACCCCACAAGACCAGGTATCAGCTTTAGCACCAACATAACCCTTCTTTCTTAGAACCTCTGGGGCCACGTATGCAGGAGTGCCACACCGTGTGTGCAGCAAACCATCGTTCCATTTCTGCTCAGGCAAAGCAGAAAACCCGAAATCGGACACTTTCAAGTCTTCTTTGTCATCCAAAAGCAAGTTTTCGGGCTTTAAATCACGATGAGAAACGCCACGACTATGACAATAATCAACTGCACAAATCAACTGTTGGAAATATTTTCTTGCAAGATCTTCCTCCAGCCCTCCCTTCTTGATTTTGGCAAATAACTCACCGCCTTTCACAAACTCCATTACAAAGAACACCTTTGATTTGGTAGCCATCACTTCTTTCAACTCCACTATATTTGGATGTTTCACAAGATGCATAATTGAGATTTCTCTCTTGATTTGCTCCATTAATCCTGTCCTCTTGACCTGATCCTTGTGCAACACTTTGATGGCAACATTTTCTTGTGTCACAAGATTCTTCCCTCTGTAGACCTTAGCAAACGTTCCTTGTCCTAACAACCTCCCCATCTCGTACTTTCCCAAGAGAGTCTTTCTTGCACCATTATTGACATGGCAATCTTCATCTGCCACTTGCTCTGTTTCCATCATATAAGACTCTAACAGGTATGTCCAAAGGTGAAATTTTTCTTCCCTCTATTATACTAGAGTAATTCAAGAAAAAAGAGAGAAGAGATAATGAAGATGGTTATAGGGATTAAAAGGAGCAAGAAGATCCTCCCTGATAATAATTCAATGAGACCATATTCAATCATCTTGCTGCTTTGGCCATAGGATTAATTAGGATAAATAAGATTTGTGGGGAAAAGATTGGCATGAAGACCGAAAACATTGGGTGATTACAGGATGGGAGTAAAATGAGAGGAATTTGGTGGGAAAAATGGTGTTTAGTGGGGAAGCCAATGAGTCATCTAATGAGTGGATAGAAATAAGATTGTGAAGTGACCATTGGAGGACATGGCTCATGGGTCCAGAGGGGGAGCCGGAGACAGTGAAAGATTAGGGAATCTACATCTACAGAGAAAATTTATGGCCAATGAGAGGCTGGAAGCATGGAAGTGATGTCGACCATATTATATTGATTCGTCTCCATAGTGAACCTTCTAGTCTAAGCAATTGAATGTCGGTATAGATGCAGGGATGACAATATAAGGTCATCAAATCAGAGGAAAGATACTTCCAAGTATACACAAAGTATTATACGGTATGGAATCGAGCTATATGCTAAACGGCAAATCCAAGAAGGGGAAATGATTTCCATTTTGAGCAGGACAAGATGCACCATTTGTTTGCGAAGGTTGCATCGTCACAAGATTTCGTGATTTTCCATATAATTATTTGTTTAATAGTTAAGCTTTTTTAGGATTTGTTTAGTTTAATAATTCTAATGGTTGATGAGATTTATTGGTTATATAACTTTTCAATTAAGAAAATTTTTTTTATAAGAATTTAGATTTAGTATAAATACAAGTATCTAAGATTATTTTCTTATAGTAGATTAGGAGATTATCACTATTCATATTTAGACTTCATGAGATTAGAGTTTTCTATCTTGACAAACCTTATCATTATACACTACGTGATAAAAAGAGATTGAATATTCAACTGTCATTTACTCCCCAGAAATGACAGTCCAGGATTTAAGATAAGGCGGGCAACAAATGTTGGCCAGCCCAGGATTTACAGAAGAAAGAAACAAAATAAGATTTTGGTCCACACGCCAGAGACTTCGAAAGTGGTGTTGAGTGCAAGAGTTTTCCATCAACAGGCACCGATCCCTTATCCTTTTCTTTTCCAGATGAACATCAGAATAATAGCGTGCCACGTTAGTAGGATTGCATTACATCATGGAAATGGTTGATTGAGTAGTCCAATATAATGAAGTATGACAATGTCTTTGTCGTGAAAAAGCGTGTGAAATGATGGGGGATGGGTTAACCTCTTGATGAGATACACCACCTAGTGATCCAGTTGCGCGTGGAGAGACAATAACGTTTGAAACCATGCCAGTTCATTCAGGAACCAATCACAAGACAAAGCAGAAGACATATCTGCTCAAAGACAAATAAAATAAAGTTCATTCCTGTGGATTAAGTTAATTGGAAAGTTAATCAACAAATAAAACAACGTCCTAGGTAATGACGTAAACGAAATACATGGGATCAAGAATCGTGTAAGAGGCTGCCACCAGTTTAAAGACCTTAATTAAAGCATCTAGTGGGGCAAGATTACCAACCAATAATATGATGACAGTAGTCACTGATATATTCATTGTGTTTTTGTCATTATTGCTGAGCAAGGGGATTACTTTTCTTCATTTTCACTCGAGGATAGAGGACGCTAGCGGCTCTCAATAGCATGGCATAAACAGTGGGATAAATATTCAGCTCATCTGCTTGTTCTGACCTCTTTAAAACCAATATTTGGTGGACCGACAGGAAACATCTGCCATAATTTGGCTACAAGCAATAGGATGCAATGCAATTTGAGAGAATAACAGAACTGTAGCTGTCAATCCTGATCTGATTCAGGAAAGGGTTTTTGAATTGTATCAATTAAATTTGATCGGATCAACAAAATTACTAAAAATATAATCAAGTCAATCAACTCAGTAATACCCTTCTAAGATCACACTCTAGGTTTCAGATTTTCCGAGTCAAATGACCAGGCAGAACCAGGTTTATCAAATATGAATAAAACAAAGGACTTTGAATTTTCTATCACATTAAATGCTTGTGCCCCATTTATAAAATTTGGGAAGATGTTTCCTCTCGTTGCACCAGAGACTGGTTCGAGAGAGAAGGAAATGAGTTCAGCGTCAAGAAAATCGGTGCCAAAACCAAGGAGATTAGAAAGTCAGTCCGAAAGCAAATTCTCCCCGGAGATTGGCCGAAAAAGTTTTGCTATAGGTTCAACACTATTTCAATTGTATACAAAAATCTACGTTATTCCTTTACTGGAATTGAACTTTCAAATATGTGATCTATTTCTTGTATCTTCTAAAAGTATTTCATTCATATAACGAAGTCTAATTTTATTTTGTTTTTAATAAGTACGATATTTCAGAGAAAAACAAATCACATTAACGTCAGTTTGGACCTTAAAAAACCAGAGGGCAAAGACACAGCGACTTTTTTGCTTTTGCCTAGCTGAAACATTAACTTGGTTTATGTAAGTCAAGAGCTGATTAAATATATAAGATCTGGTTCGCTTCAACCAGTTAAAAAGTCAAAATACAAATCTTATAGACCAGAGACCTCACGGTACAATCATGGTATAAACAACTGAAGAGTTAACCAAAATAATATGACTTTTCCTGCAATATTATCTAAGTTCCTAACAGTTTTTTTTTTTTTAAAAGGCTCCAAAGAAATTCCAGAATCAATGGAGACTGCATCAATGGCAAAATATTCAGATGCGCATGTAGAAATTACACCTACTTAGCAAGACTGTTTATATTTGTGCCCTTGCATCCATAGTTATTAAATCCGGTTTGGTCCGGTGGACCTGTAACTTGTCAATTCAAAGCCTGACCCAGGCCAAGTTTTCTTTCAAACAGTTTTGAAAGGTGACCTAGTAAAAACCCGATTAACCTGCCTGCTATGTCAACTCCGAAGGGTTTTTTAAAGTTTTGTCCTAAACAACATCATTTTATTTTGTAAAAAACTAAAACGATATCATTTTGGGATAGACTCAGGTTGACCTGCCAATGTTTGGGCTGGATTGATAGCTATGCTTGACATCTTTCTGTTCCTATATTTCGAGTGACATTTATGAATGAAACAAAAATCATCAAAGGAAATGCATGTGATTCCACAAGTTCCAGCACACATCAGGGAAAAACATGCTCCATGCATTGATGTCCACTGGCTAAACTCTTAACGTGTCTTACTACAAATTTTCAGACTTAACCAGCAGAAATAACTTTTATAATTAATTTGAATTGAAGAGAAGAGCCAAAAATGGAAATATGTGCAAGAGATGCTAGTTCGGCATGGCTAAGATATCCTCGACAAATTGAAGGCAGGATTCTGTCAAATCAATTCAGGCAAAAAGTGGAGTAGAAACTTACTTCAGCTATCCTTGTACTTGCACATGACTTCTTCCCCGTGGAGCAACTTCTCTACAGCATCAAGAGGAAGGCCAATCATATCCAATGTCTTTTCCCATACTTCATTAGCAGCTCTGGTGTTATGTGCTTCGTTGGCAGCACGTGTGGGACGACAATCATGTGAGATATAAGCACAAGTGGGCCATTCATCAGCCTTCAGTGCCTTACAGTATTCAGGAATTTCAGGAGCAGTAGCTGCATAAAGTGCACTTCTTGAACCTTCTTGGGCACTAAAGAGAAACAATGGTATAAAATTATAAGCAACTTGCACCAATTTTGGAAGGTCCCTTGTTACATTTGTGTGAACAGTTCCTGGAGATACACATAATACACTAATGCCAGCTTCAGGAGGCAGGCGTTTCTGTAAGACACTGTTGAACATGACCTGTGCAAGCTTGCTACTTGAATATGCCTTTGTACTATTGAATTTCTCTTTCCCCAAAGTAAAATTCATGTCATCTGTGTCGACAAAGCCCATATAATGCATAATGGAGTTCACGTTAATAATTCGGCTGGGAGAGCCCTTAACGAGAGATGGCAAAAGCAGTATAGAAAGCAATGCAGGAGCCAAAAAATTTACTTGCTGGTGTGTTTCGTACCCATCTTTTGAGAACTTCTGGGGCTCTCCCATAGAAAAGATTCCAGCATTATTGATAAGAACTTGCAAAGGTTTTGAGCGCGAGTTCCACGCCCTAGCAAATCTCACAACAGAAGTGAGGGAGAGAAGATTCAGCTCCATCACCTCAACACTGAGCAGGCTTGTTCCATGTCGTTCATCCTGCCACTTCATGATCAAATCAAAGGCTGCAGATTGGTTTCGTACAGCCATAACAACATGTGCCCCAGACACAGCCAATTGCCTGGCAGTTTCAAGTCCAATGCCACTCGTGGATCCAGTTATAATACATGTAACATCATGGAGCGGAGGTAAAGGCAATGGATTTTTCAGATGCCTTGCTTGCATCTTTTGGAATAACATCTCATAAATTACATAAGACCACCCAGTGAGGCTTTTCATCCACCATGGTGTCCGTTTTACTTTTCCAGTGAAGGAAGAACGAGGAGAGGAATCCATACTTTCTCAATCTGATGCAGTAATTCCAAGTTGTATTAAATGGTTCGGTCACTAAAAATCAATGCTGACAACCTGCCATTCCTGCTACAATAAATGGTAATCCACTTAGCATACGCTTCACAACCAGATTTCCGTGTTGATGAGAGATAAAAATATATCAACCTGGTGACTACAATTATGGATATCTAAGTAATAATTAACAAGACATATTTTGGAATTCGGATCTTAAACGTTGCAGGTTATGTCAAATCTGAGTTCAAAAGGAAATGAAGTTCCACAACATAAATAAACACACAATTGGAGCATATTAAGTGCACATATAGCCAGAGTAACGATGTTCATATCCCCAGTCTATATGATAACCAAAGAAACTCAGGCATAGAAATCAAACCATGACATAAGAAAATAAAGAGCCAGAGAAGAATGTTTCAAGATTCCAATCCCCTAGTTTGACCTATCCAATCATGGGTTTTGAAAATTAGAACTGGATGTCAATGCTAATTGTTTTCTGCAGCATTTTTTTTTTTTTTTTTTTTTGCATGTATGAAGTAAATCAATTGCTTTCGAAGATTAGAACTTGCTTGCTGCAAAGCTCAAGACTTTGCTTCGCCATTACATTGTTCGCAAAACAAAAACACAAAGCTCAAAACTCAAAACTCAAAACTTTGCTTTACCATTACATTGTAAGCAAAACAAAAGCACAAATGAAAGAAAGGTCACGACAGAATCCAAACAATATCCAGTCCATTGACAATATGTGGGAAAGAGAGACAAGAAAGGTAAAAGAAAAGTAACCTTTTTTATTGTAGATTTTGAGAATTTGGTGCAGACCCTTGGCCACAAAACTCACATATGTTAGCATTGACCGATTACAATTACTATTTATTCATTCATTGTTTTGTTGTGTTTCAGATCCTCTCCAGGGGGTTAAAAAAACAAACTCGCTGGCTTTAGCCCACAAATAGCTTATGCCTGCCTGTCAATAAGCATCTCTGTACCTAATCTCCATTGAAAAAAGTTTTTGTTTTGGATTCTGATTGTCCATGGTGTTATAGCACATGGGTTCGCTAGCCCTTCCTTAAAGGTTCTAGCTTTGACACCACATTTGCCATTAACTCCCTAGTTGGGCCTCTACTTGCGGAAGGATGGCCAACACGACAAAGTGAACGACCTGTCGGTTAGGCTTTGAAGGGTTTTTGCTCTATTTTGGTTTTCGAAGCTTGATAGACAGAAACCCTCCAGATAATTCGCAGCCCAAAACTAGGAAAACCCGAAGTTGAACAGTGAACACAGAAAACACAAACTTCGTTGTATCTTTTGCTCTGTTCTTTCTCAGTTTCATCAAACAGGTAATAAAGCTTCCTCCTTTATCATATTGTTTTTCTTTTATTAATTTAATGACTTCAAGAATTTATCCGTTTGAACTGGCTTTTAGGTTCTTGAAGTTGTATCTTACCTTGGCATTAATTTCTTGTTCTTGCCTGTGTCTTCTCGTTGAGAAAATTTTAATCTATCCATGATTTGGATGCTTTATAGTGTGTGCTATTACTGGTAGTTAATTCTTTTCCTTTCTTTTTTGAAAATATTTAGGGGAAAGATTATGTCAAGGTCTAGACTTTCAAGAATTGGAGTTGGGATAGTTAAAGAGCTTTCAAGAGGTATGTAATACGCTCACATCTATTTCCATTTGTTTTTCTTAGGAGCAACGTGTTTTGTTATTTGGAATCTGCTCTTAGCTGCAGCTACTGTGTAGGACAAATTCATATGTGATATAACTTCGAAGTTTGATTGAGAGAGTAACATTACTGAAAAATGTCAATTTGCACTTTTTAAAAAAAAAAATGATGTTTCATTGATCAAAAAGAAGTAGGAGCTCATCCTACTAAAAAAGCAAGTGTCAGTAACTGATGACAAGAATAATAAAACTAGGCAAAATTCCAATGATTGTATATAGAATAAAGGCTTGTATTTAGAACAGTATCTTCTACAATTTAGTCTGAAGCAGTCTATAAAAAACAACTTGGCAAATCCACTTAGTCAGCTCATCAGGAAAATGCCCCCTATTTCCATGAACTCTTTGATTCTTTTGCTTCAAAATACCATATATTGCAGCATTCCAGGCAATTCTAACTAAAGTATATTGAGAAAGCTTCTTCTGCAAGTGAACTTTAGCCCAATAAAACTCCGTTGTCCAATTCCAACTGGTCTGTTAGAACCACATTCTGCATAATGACCGACAAAACAGCCCTAGATTAAGTGCTGTTAAAGAAAAGATGGTGTTAGTCCTCATCAGCACAGCCACAAAGCAAACAACAGATATTTCTTCCCAACCTGATCTGTCTTACTTTGGTAGATAGCCTTATAAGCAGTGTGCCAGACAATAAACTATGTCTGGGAATATGGATGGGTATCCAGACAAGTTTATATCAAACTTTACTTCTCTGTATTTAATAAGTTCCCAAGCACTTCTGCCACTGAAAACCCTGTTAGGACTAGGCTTTCAATGAACACTACAATCACTCAAGGGATCAGGATGAATCACATCACAAATAGTCCCTGGAATTGTAGCCATAACATCAGATCTGGCATGAGGCCAGAACCATTCCTGGTCTTTAATAAGCATAGCAAGTTTTGCATCCAAATCGATTGCAGACTCGTAAACAACCCTGAAGCCATGTTCTTTGATTAGCACACCAATAGGTTACCAATAACCCCACCATAGACTTGGATTTACCATTACCAACAGCATTTTGGATTTTGTCCCAAGCCAAGCCTCTGAGTTGTGGGAGCCTTTTCAAATACCAAGCAAAATCACCAGTACTTTTCAGATGAATAAATGCTTTATTATTCTCGTTGTAATACCAAGCACTTCCTTGTTGTGCAGAACAATGTACAGCCTTGTGTAGAAAATCATTTATACAAAGGCCTTATAGTGCATGTTGGCGATCTCAGGTTAGTCCAAGGCGCCTATAGTTTTAATTGGAGTGATCTTCTGGTTGCCTTATTATTCTTATTTCTAGATGCCCATTGGTTCTTAATTTTGAAACAGGTCGAATTACACCCAGAATCTAAGGGGCACCAGGGTAGTATGTTTCAAAAGCATCATCAGTTTTCTAGCACAGCTACCAGTAGAGATTCTGCAGATGGGAGTGACCCGAATGAGATGTAAGCTCTTTTGTGTTGAAGTTGTTTTTTACTGTTTCAAGAATTTGGCATTTGTGATGATTACTTAATATCTTATCTCTACTCTTAGGAAGCAAAGTTAACTATGACAGCACCTGAAATTATCATAACCTGTAATATCATTTAGAAATTCTTCAGTAGATCCTGAGGAAAACTAGAAACCATGAAAATTATTCTTAGAAGATTGCTCAGTTGATTTGTTAGATGCCTATAATCTTGTATATATCGGAAATAAGAAAACAGGAGGTTTGTGCAAGCTTATGTAGGACCTCTCACTACCTGTGGAACTTTTGGTGACAATTTTCTGTCATGTTCTATATGCTAACTCTCAGTTCACTAAGAAATAGCTTCCATAATTGTTCTTTGTTGTCATCAGGATTCTTTCCCTTATAACTGTAATCCTAGGACACTTCCTCTATTGAAAATTTTGTGTGAATCATTTCGAGGATACATGGTTTTATATTGTTCATGATTTATGGTCAAACACATGATAATGGTTACAAAAGTAACTTGATATTAGAAATTGTCCATAAAAAGTATATAACCATGTCCCTGTATGTATCTTGTGGGAGTTCCTGTCTTGACATGCCATACCCATCTCAAAGCATCACTCATGTTTGTATTCCTGGTTGATAGCTTTAGTCTAATGAAAGAACTGATTAAGTTTGCATTTCCTTTTTGATTGAAAATATATTTGCAATAGACCTAGAAGAATAATTATATAGATGATGTGGATTCCATGCTCAATTACATAGACTCAAAATTCCAGAGGAAAAACTATAGTAGAAGCTAAGTAGTCATCCTTGCTGGAGGACTATGATATAACTGCAACAAGAATATTGTCACACCAAGTCGCAAGTCAATCTGCAACAAGGTTTGTTTCCTTGTGAATTTGGTGCAAGTGCAAACGGTGTACGAAGATCTCAGCTTCTGAACTGCCACCCTATAATCTAATCAAGAAAGGCATTGTAGGCGTTGAGTCTTCAAGCAAGACCCTTGAATGAGATTTGAGTTCTGACATGCTTTGGCTATTGTTGAACATTCCATAAATGTGTTCAAAACTAACAATAGGCTCAAGTCTAACTGAGCTGATCAGTTTTATTACTGATAAGGAAAGAAAAGGAGCAAATCAGTTTGACAATTGTGATGGTATGATTATAATTAATTGCAGAAGTTATCTGCCATCCTTCTTCTCAATCTGGTGATGTTTGTGCAGGATATCTGTAACATTTGTAGATAAGGATGGAGAGGAAAAGGATATCAAGGTCCCAGTTGGAATGTCCATGTTAGAAGCTGCTCAAGAAAATGATATAGAACTTGAAGGCAAGGATTATAATGCAATTTTTTAGCTCAACTTTTCCATTTCTGGTGGTTTATAATTGGGTTTTCTGTTTCTATAATGTTTGCATTGTAGCAAATGTAGGCATAGAATATTCCACCCATCCTGTCTTTTAGTGATGAGATTTTTATTTATTTATTATTTTTCTGGTTTTTTTTTGTCCGTAATCTCCTTCCATTTCTGCATTAGAAAACTTTGAGTAGATCATTCTGACGCATTTACTTAATAGTTTTTTTATTCTGTGCTTTTAATGTCATGCCAGGAGCATGTGAAGGCTCACTTGCCTGTTCGACATGTCATGTGATTGTGACGGTATGATACTGGACATAGCTTATGTCATAGTACCATGATTATTTCGAACTTATGAGGTACTTAATGTTGAATCTGGTTGTAGGACATGGAATACTACAACAAATTAGAAGACCCAACCGATGAGGAGAATGACATGTTGGATTTGGCCTTTGGGCTTACAGAAACGTGAGTTCTGTCAGCATCAAAACTCTAAATGGATTTGTGGGCGATGAATCTATATTGATTTTTCATGTTTTGAATTTTGCAGTTCTCGCCTGGGCTGTCAAGTGATCGCAAAGCCTGAGCTCAATGGAATGCGCTTAGCTCTTCCTGCTGCCACTCGTAATTTTGCCGTTGATGGTTATGTTCCAAAACCACACTAGACATGTTTTGGTACCAGAATGTGTTTGTTGAGTGTGAAAAAATGCAATCTTCACAGTTTTGTAGCTCCTTTACTGTAGTGGATCAATGAGCATCTCCAACATTCAAGTCATCCCTTTCCATTGATTATTACATGTCTCAATAATCACTTTCCCCAAGTCTTAAGAGCATACAGCATCGATTTTACCATTTCCTGATCAGCTAAGTTGTTGCTAGACCTTGCAATTTTTATCATATAATTTATCTCCAAACTTTGCAGAATATGTAATTCAGTGCATAAATTTATTATATAACATTCTTTCTCAAGGACCGAATTAAGTTAAAACGTGAGAGAAGTTGGTTTGTTAGCGATTTTTACTTTGGAATTTGGATTCTTAGCTATGATATAAAATGATGAAATGATCAACGAGTCCCGGCTATGGCCAGGCTTCGCCAAAAATTCTTTTAATTTGGATAGAACGTCATTTACTTTCCTTTGAAAATATGCCTGTACATTGGAGGGCGTGGCAGGACATGAAAAACACCCATGCTACCAGATTCAGTGAGACCTGTCTGCTAATATAACCTAGTGAGCTAACCCTACCGCACCTAGCAATAGCACCCATGTTACCAGCATCATCACCATAGCCTTGTGAAAGGTTTTTGGAAGAGACTCTATATCACAAGTGTTGTAGAGAAATTGGACACTAGACATGACATGACATGATAAAAGAAAAGGATTTATGCAACCCCTTGCAATCAACTTCATAGAAAGATTAATTTTAGCTGAGTGGTGCTCCTGTGGGGTGGGAGACGTACCCTCTAAATTAGCTCTGCGTCTTTAAGCGTACCAGTGATGAAGTCATCCGCGCGAAATGGCTTTGGGGTGTCATTGTTGAGATTTGGGACGTTTCCGATATCAGAGTAATCAACATTATGATCATTTTGATTGCTGCTTTCAATGACAACAAGCTGCGCACTTGTGGAATTTGCAAGCTCAGCTAACCCGTCAAAGAGGGCACGGTGAGAGAGCTGAGAGTTGATTATCACACTGAGCTTCAAACTGAGCTGAGTTGAAGAGTTACGAGAGAGAATTTCCGAAGGTAAGAAGCCATCACATTGTTCAGGTTCTACTAAATCCTGAAGGGTTGGGACTTGGGATGATATCTCCATCTATGAGAGGGAATTTGAGGAAATGGGCCAGTTCATAGGCTATTTTGCTCTTGTTACTGCTGGAATGGCCTTTCATTGCTATGAGGAATGGGGACCCGAACTGCTCTTCAATATCAATCCCTGGCTCCATTTCCTATCTTCCCACTGCTCTTGAATAATTGAAAGCTAGTATCATCACATCCCACCATCAGTAATTTATGTAGCCCAAAGAAACTGCATAAAAAGATCCCAAAGAGAGAAGAAGACTTCAACCAAATGATTTAATTACTATATTCTTGGATTGCTGTAAACCAAGAAAAGAATATCTTTCTATTCCAACGTTCATAAGTTTTAGAAATTCTTTTATATACATAATTGAATTAATACAGAATGTCTTGAGTCAAATGACACAAGAAGCCACTATGTATGCCTTTCCAAACATACTCCCTAATTTTGAGATTTACATGATTTCCTTGAAAATTAATTTGATATATATGGTGTTTATGTACTAAAATGCCATCCATTATTTTCTATTGGACACTGAACTATATAATAGAAAAACTCTATAAGTGAATTATATAAATTTTCCAAAAAAAGTAACCTATATAAGGTCATTACAGGCTAATATTTTTAAAGTAAGAGAAAAAGAAATTGATTAGCCAATAATATTTAGCATACTAATTTTCATTATTCACTTATTGAAAGTTGAGTCACAAGCATCATTATTCCCTTTCTTTCAATTTTTACTTAGATTCTCAATATCATAATTACTTGAGGAAAAAAAAAAAAAAACCACGCCAAAATCCACCTACAAACTACTTAGTATACGTCTTTAACAATTTGTACAAGGTATAATAATTAATGTCATCCAACTATATATCCCAAAGTACATTGAAAACTTGTGTCGTGTCTCCCATGATGTCAAAATTGCTTATGAACTTCTCAATCTAGCTAGCCTCGTCACCTCCAACGAGTGGATTTTTTCACCAATTGTCAAATACACCACACAAAATCAATCATCTTAATTTCCCAATGTCGGCACCATTATAACACTATTTAGAATGACTCTGTTTTTTCGTGTTTATCAAAGTATTTTTTTAATTTTTTTAATATATATTTTCAGTTGAAAAACATTTTTATTATTATTATTAATTATCAAACACACAACAGACTCATAGAAGTCTACATGACTATTATTATTTTTAATTAGAAATTGATTTTTTTTAATGCAAAAGGGAACATTAAACTATCTTTGGAGGTGACAAAATAGTTTGGGAAGAAGAGAAGTAAATGCATGCATCACCTGATGTAGCTAGCTTGGTCTTCTCTTTAGTAGAGGTAGAAGAGAAGAAGGAATTTTCAAGATCATTTAAAAGTTGACGTGCAAGTTGGAAGGTGATACGAAGACAAGTGTGACCACTTTTCCATTTTTCCATGTGTTGCTGATCTCATTCATGGCATCATAAGGGTAGCCATGGACGTAGCTGGGGTCAGCCATAAAGTTACATGATAAACAAGTCATCGATTTGGTCGTAGAAGACTTCCAGGATGGTTTGGATCAGCAGGCTCATGAAGTTCAATTTATATTATCTTGATAAATATTTTGGAGTTTGGTTTTCTTTTTATTTATTTATTTTGGGGTTTGGTTTTCTTTTTCTTTTTTTTATGATAACAAGAAGGAAGGATAGTTGAGAATGATCTGAATAATACTATTTTTGTGCAAATATACCCGATTCTGCTTGACCATTATTGTTAAACAATATTCTTCCTATGTTTTTCAATATAATCAATTATTGACCAAAGATTCACTTGATCATGACATAAAAATAGTCAAAAAGACCGATTGGTATATGGTTTTTGAATCGAATCCTCTTTGTTCAAACAAAGTATGTACCGGTTTCACACATTTCATTCAAGAAATTTGGTAGCTAATGAAAGGATGTCAATAGATACATTTTATTTGGATAGCATGCATATAGTCATCTTGTGAGTCAATTCTAATTGGACAAGTAAACCATAGTAATGGGTTTAGAAGCGGGCGATGGTATGAAAATCCAGAATACTAGGGGAATTATTTTTCATCACATTTGAATTATGGATAATTACAAGTTCATGTCAATCTTTTATTTTTATAATTGAGGATTTTATGGGTTGGTGACAGAGACTGGATTTCCTGTAAAAATAGTTATTTTTAAAGGGTTTTAGAGACCATTCAATGATTAATTCAATAACTTTATTATAAAGATTTGCAGTAAATGAACATTAAATTCTAAGAATAAAAATATTTATTTTTTTGTTTATGTATGATAACTATTAAGAATAAATTGTAAGAAAATAAAGGTTCTAAACCCCTTGCTTAGGTTGTTCAAGGTGCATTTATAGGCTTTTTTCTTTCCTCTTTCGAGAGATTGTAAGTCTTTTCTTCTTTTTCAAATTCATAGGTGGTTGGGCTTGGCGCGTAGCCGTGTTCAAGGGGATTGGGTCTGGCAAGGTATCAGACTCACAAGTGCTTGAACCTGGTGTGTAACCGAGCCCAAAATGATTGAATCTGGCAAGGAACTAGACCTTAAATGCTTAGGTTTGGCGCATCGCGGAGTCTAGAAATTTTAGATTTAGCAAGGTACCAAATCCACAGGTACTTTGAACACGTAGCCAAAAAAAAAGGGCGATATCCTTACCTAACCTTTTTATCCAGGTCTTAATTTTAATTTGTCGAGCTTCTTTTTAGTTTTGGTCCCTTTGAATTTTTATAAAAAAATATCTTTTAGTACAAAATAATTTGATCATCATGTGCTAATTATATATATTACTATAATCACAAGCGGGCAATAAAGCACAATTATAGTTCACAAACATCCTACTTTGGATTAAAAAAAATTCTTAATTAATTTAGTAAGTTAAAATTAATTAAAACATGTAGTATATAATTAAAGTTCTTTTAAGCTATTAATTTGACAATATTAGAATATTTTAGATGACTCTTCTAGGGTTTAGCTTTGTAAACTTCAAAGTAGAACCTTAAATCTTGTTATGAAATAATTAAGTTGAAGGCGCGTACGGATATACTATAATTACTACTATTCCTCTAATTCTAGATATCCTTTGCATCGTTTGAGACCATGAACCTCTAGAGCTACTAGGTCAATATCCAAGCTTCGAGATAACTTTTTACTATTCGTTATAGGATTTATAATCACAAGGTCATAATTAGCATTGATTGAATTGAATTATAAAGGTGGTAATAGATAGTTTGAGAACGAGGAGTAAATTATGTTTTTAAAAAAATTAATTATTTTTAATTAAAATTTAATATGATTTGTATGTTTTGAATTGTTTTAATATGTTAACATTAAAAGTAATTTTTAAAAAATAAAAAAATATTATTAATATATATATTTTAACATAAAAAAATTATTTAAAAAACAATCATTATCACATTACAAATCATGTAATGCAACCCATTGCAATCAGCTTCATAGAAAGATTTATTTTAGCTTAGTGGTGCTCGTAGGGGGTGGAAGACGTACCCTCTAAATTAGCGCTGCGGCTTTAAGCATTCCAGTGATGAAGTCCTCCGCGTGAAATGGCTTTGTGGTGTCAATGTTGAGCTCTGGGACGTTTCCGGCATCACAGTAATCAACATTATGACATTAACAAGACGCGCAGCTGTGGAACTTGCAAGCTCAACTAATTAACCTGTCAAAGGGGGCACGACGAGAGAGCTGAGATGGTTGATGATCACACTGAGCTGAGTTGAAGAGTACTTGCGAGAGAGAATTTCCGTAGGTAACAAGTCGTCACATTGTTCAGGGTTCTATTAAATCCTGAAGGTTTGGGATGATATCTTCATCTATGAGAGGGAATTTGAGGAACTAGGCCAGTTCATAGGCTATTTTGCTCTTGTTTCTGCTGGAATGGCCTTTCTTTGCTATGAGAAACGGGGACTCGAAGTACTGTTCTTCAATATCAACCCTGGCTCCATTTCCTCTGATCTTCCCACTGCTCTTGAACAATTGAAAGCTAGTACCATTACATCACATCATCTGTAGTTTATGTAGCCCTAAGAAACTGCATAAGAAGATCCCAAGGAGAGATCAGGAAGAGGACTTCAACCAAAAGATTTAATTACTATATTCTTGTACTGCTGAAGACCAAGAAAAGGACAAGTATCTTAGAGCAAGGGCTTTAATTTGTTCCCCAGATTGCAATATTCTCTACCCTGCCACTAACTTTGCATGGTGCCACTCGATGTCAAAGGAAATAAATATTGGTATCCAAGAAAGAGTTCACAGATTAAGCTTCTAGCAGGACTCCCATTTTCTTTCCTCACTTTTCCTTCTATTTCCATGGAAATTAACCGGTTGAATTTTCACGCAAGGATTCCTGCAAATCTTCTGATTTGCAACGAGGTGTTGTATTTGGTTCGAAACGTTTTCATTAAGTCGAAAGAACATGGAATTCTTTTGAGACATATATTTCAATGATTTTAATATTGATATGCTAATTTTAAAAATTACAAAAAAAATTATTTTAATATTTTTTTTTGTTAATAAATACTTTTTACAAAAACACGTTTCATTGTATTACCGAACACACATAATTACACGAGTAGTACTCTACATGAATTATTTTTTTTTATACAAATCAAAATTGATTTTTTAATTAAAAACGGACACGTCAAATATCTAAATTATCTTTGGAGGTGACAAAATAATTTGTGAAGAAGAGAAGTAGCTAGCCAGGTCTTCTCCTTCAGGAGAGGTAGAAGAGAAGAAGGAATTTTCAAGATTATTTAAAAGTTGACGTGCAAGTTGGTAGATGACGAAGACATGAATAATCACCATTTTTCGATGTGGCGCTCATATCATTCATGGCATCATGAGGAGGGCAGCCATGGACGGAGCTGGGGTCAACCATCAAGTTGCATGATAAAACAAGTCATCGATTTGGTCGCAGGAGACTTGTAAGTTGGTTTGGATAAGTTGCTCTGGTGAAGTTCAATTTATACTATCTTGATATATATTTTGGAGTTTGGTTTTCTTCTTCTTGCTTGTTTATGATGACAAGAAGGAAGGATAGTTGAGAATGATCTGAATAATACTATTTTTGTGCACATATACCCGATTCTGCTTGACCATTATTACTGTTAAATAATATTCTTCCTCCGTTTTTTAGTATAATCAATAATTAAGGACCAGAAATTAATCCACTTGATCATGACATAAAATAAAATAAAATAAAAAAAGACTGATTATTGGTGTATGGTGTTTGAATCGAAATCCTCTTGTTCAAACAAAGTATACCAGTTTCACACATTTCATTCAAGAAACTTGGTTGGTAGCTAGGTGGTGAAAGGATTTCAGTAGATACATTTTATATATCTGGATAGGATGAATATAATCGTCTCCTCGGTCAATTCTAGCTGGACAAGTAAACCATAATGCAAGGTTTAGGTGCTAATCATCCTGCCATAATGATAAAAACTATTTCCTTAATTAATTTTTGAGTTAGGATTAATTAAAACTTGTAGTATATAATATTTAAATCGCTTTTAACCCTTTGATTTGACAGTATTAGACTTTGTTTGGGAAAGTGGTTGCAGCTGCGTTCCTAAAAATTTTAAAAAAAATTTTTTTACTAAAATTAAATATGGTTTATATGTTTTGGATCGTCTTGATGTGCTGATGTTAAAAATAATTTTTAAAAAATAAAAAAACATCATTGACGTGTATTTTAGCACAAAAAATTATTTAAAAAACACCCGCAACTACACTGCCAAACACTCTCTTATATTTCAAGAAGTGGTCACAAAATCAGCAATATCCCTCTTGGAATGAAGGCCTGTACGGATGCGCTGTAATTATGACCAATCCTCTTATTCTTAGATTAATTTAATTTCAACGATCCTTTTTATAGATTTTATAAAACATAAGAGAAATAATATAAATAATATCTTTAAATTTTATTTTATTGAATTAATTTTTTAATATGGTGTTAAGATTTAAGTGATCAAGCAATCACGAGTTTAAATTTTATTTTTTTATTTATTTTATAAAAATTAAATATAAGATAATATGAGTATGTAAATTTTCAATTTAAAAGATTTTTATTTAAATAAATAAATTAAAAAATAATATAAATTATATCTTAAATTTAAATTAAATTTTTAATAAATAATTTCAGCGGTTGAATTATAAAATTTATATTAATTAGATGCTAACTATGTAATTACAGTAATTAACCTTAATCTCCTGAAAAAGTATGAGCAGTATCCCTATATATGGTGGGCCATTGTATATATTTTCGTGAATTTCATAATAGATATGGTAAGACCAAGCATACAAGAGAAATCACAAATTGAATTGTGGATCAAATCCTTAATTTCCACAATCAGCCATTAATTACCCCAGAGAAAAGGTAGGTACGTAGGGAGTTCAATGCTGCTATTTCACTTCAGTTGGCCTTGGATTACTATAATTGTTAGTTGTCATCCAAGAGTGGGGTGCAGGGCTGAGTAAATTACCTAAATTATTCAAAATATTTATAAAAATCAAACTGAACAGTTTTTAAAAAATGACGATAATTTTAATTAAAAAATCAATATTTGATTTTAGTTTCATCAATCAAAATAAATAAAAAAAACTAATCAAATTCAAAAAATCCATTATAAACTAAATATCCATTAAAACATATAGTCCAATGAAAACGCAAATAAATTAGATTAGATTTATTTGATTTTAAAAAATATGAATGTGAACTAATCTTAATTTTCCAGTTTGATTTGATTATTCTGTTTGATTTAATTTAAAATTTTATTATTTTAAATCTTGTTTAGATTTTTTTTATCCCAGTTAAATCATTCAATATAATTTTTATTTTAAAAAATAATTTTTATCACACCACTTAACCAAGATAATTTAGTGGGATCTTATATTGTTTTAGGTCCAAGATCTAATATTATATTTTTAATAATTATTTTTATTAAAACAACATCTTTATATTTATTTTTAAAAAAAATTATTGATATCAATATAATCGACAGGGAATCAAGCTTAACTAGATTAACAAATCTAATAACAATATAGTTAGAACAACTGGATTTTTACTAGATAAATATTTTTTAATTTAATTTGAAACTCAAGAATAAATTTATTAAAAGAGTATGGCTTGTGGAGCTGCTGAAAGAAAATATTTTTATTTTTATTTTATAAACAAGTGGGGATATTATAAAATGGAGCGTGTCAAACTTGTGTTCAAATCGCAGTATACATTTATTCTCCTACTTTTCAAATTGCCTAGACTGTTGCCCTGTGGTTCCTTGACCATTATGGATCTAGGACCATTGACAGAGATTAATATAATACACGAGAGAATATGCGGAGCAGTAGATTTTAGATTTATTTTTTAATAATTATAATTTTAAATTATAAAATTATTGAAAATTTATATCTTTATTAATTTTAGTATTTATAAAATTAGTCAAGATATATATAAATAAACACAAATATTTCTATTAATTTAAAAAAAAAAACAGGAGAGAATCCAATCTTTCATCAACCTCTATATGTTTATCCGGGGAGTTTGAGCAGAAAGTTCAATCCTTGCCTCTTTTTTTTTTTTTAATTTAGCACATTTTCTTCCCCTGATTATTCTAGCGGAAGACAGGTGAAGTGGGAACTGGAAAGTGGAAGGAAATTAACAAATTAATTAGTGGTACCTTAATCACTCTTGAAAGCTCATTGGACCGACAGAGGAAGTTCGATCTCTGCCTGTTTCTTTGTTTTCCCTTATCCACGTTATTCCTTCACCGAGCTACTTCTTGTACTATCTGGGAGCCTTTATGGCGGAAGGGGCCCTCTAATGTCAGCCATTTTTGAAGTCATGGTAGCTGTTGAAATTTGAGTAGCTCAAGTCTAAAACATGTGGTTTGGAAATATGACCACAGATTACGAAATTTTGAATTCATGAACCTTTCTTCCAATACTATAATAATAAACATTGGATTAATCGATCCAGTCTCGTGCATGCTTTTCATTCTTCTACTTTTTTTCTCCGACTCGTAGATTAATTGGACATGGACATGTTCGGATTACAGGCGTCGTCCCTGACCAGGGTCCCTGAACTGAAAAAAATAAAAATAAAAATGGCTGGCATGGATGAACAGGTTTTTTCTCCTTCTTTTCCACGACGACTGTTGTTTACGTGCTAATTACTTTTAATAATGTCAGTTTAGACAATAAGTTTATTCATTGTGCTTGTGGTTAGGAAAGGGAACAGAAAATAAAATTAAAAAAACTAAAATATTAATTATTTTATTATTTAGATTAAAAATATAAATATTATTAAGGAAAGGATTAAAAAAAATTTACAGGGGCCGGTCCCTGTCAGCCCCCTGTCTCCACCCCCTGCTTGTGCTAATGAAAAAAGAAATTCTTGAGAAGAGTCATTTTTATTATGCTATCGTAGTTTTGATTATTTTTAGAAAAATTCAAATAATTAGATTTGCATTGAATTTAACTAGATTAATCAGGTTAGGGAAAAATATGTGGGATTAATTGAGTTCGGCATAATCAATATGTTTTATGATTCAAATTAAAACTCAACTTGTCATAGTTTTTTTTAATCAACTTGCTGTGAAGTGTAAAACCTGTAATATGAATGAGAAACGTGATGGAAAAGTTTTATTTCGAGGTCGATGGACTGCCCACCATATATATATATATATATATATGGGTTCAAGGTCTCATTCCATGGTTGAGTCTTGGGAAGCTGGGAGGATTAGGTGAGTGATTTTTGCCTAAAAGCTCTTGCTTTGTGATGAAGGACATGACCTGCGATGGTGACGGGCACCACCCCCACCGTCTATCCAATTTCAAAAAATGCTAAACAAGAATTCACGCATGTTTATATTGTTTTCCTTCTGATCTGGCTTTTCTACGTGGAAAATTGCACGTTAGAGTATCAACTTTTATGGCATGTTTTACATTTTCTTTTATCATTAGTCAGGTCCATAAATTATTTTTGCAACGAATTTTATATTTATATGTGAAAGGATAGTGCAATTCCAAGCGTGTTTGAAAGTCTTTTTAAAGGACAATTCCAGTGTTTACAAAGGATGATTGATGATTTGGTAATGATTGTTTGAAATAATTTTTTAATTTTTTAAAATTTTATTTTTAACATTAGCACAAAACACTAAAAAAATAATTTAAAGTAAAAATAAATTTAATTTAAAAAAAATACTTCAAAAAAACAAAAACAACCATGTTAAGGACGCAGTTATAATATAATCATTTTATTGAAAACAAAACGGTGGCATATTAGGGTTCTTTATCGTGCCTTTTAAACACGTGTAATTAGTTGTCTAATCCTCTATTTACAAGGTCAAGTCCACGTATTTGACAAGTCAATACTTAATTAGTTAATATCAACCTTTTTAAGATAAAGGTTGATTTCAGGGGCACGATGCTGTCATCAACACCTTGGAATGCTTCCTAGTTGGTTAGCGAGATTATTTGAATGGTAATTATTATTTTTTAAAGTAATTTTTATTTATAATATATTAAAATAATAATATTTTTTAAAAAATATTTTTTATATTAGCACCGCATCCAGCATCCACCTTAACTCAAGAATGTGATAGTGGAGCAAGTTCTAAGATTTAAATAATCTCCTCCTTTGTAATTATTTAATGAAATACATAGTTTATTCTTAAGAGTCTTGACTGAATTAGAATATAAATAAATTTGTTTCATATACCTTGATTTTAGTAGCCATCCACACAATCTTCAAATTAAAATTGCTATTTTTTTTTCTTCCAACAAATTGCAGTGTTCAATCTAAAAATTAAGTTATTTTGTTCTTAAAAAATAAATATAAAGTAGATTGGTCAGTGTGATCTCCGCTGTCTATGTCCATGAATTAGTGTCGTTTTGGCAGCCGACCAAGCTTGACATTTGTATATGCAGCCTGCGGGGGAAGGAGGCTTGATCATAATTTTTGGCACAGAGGAAAATCAGAGGTTATTATGCAAAGGGTGTTGAAATGCAGACTTCAATTTTCTTGGTTAAATTTAAATGTACGGAAAGTCAAGTTATTGCTTTTTGACAGGGTGTTCACGACCATTAACATTAATTATTTGTTAATTAATTAAGAAGACACCGAAAACACGTGGGAAAAGTGCTCTAGCAATGTACAATGTATGGTACTTCCCCCACGTGTTTTGGTGTGGCACCGATTTTTTAATTTTTTAATTAATTTTTTGTTTTTTATTCTATTTTTTATTTTTTTATGATATCCTACTCTCGGATTTCAAGTTTGATGGGTTAGCCTGGTTGATCCTGACAAATTAACCTTTAATACTGGGTTAATCAGGAATTATCTTTCATAATTTGTTTTATTTTATTTTTGTTAGTTATTCTAGTCTCATGACCCGATAATAGAGTTTAATGGGTTAGCCTAAGTTGACTCGGGTTGTTTTTTTATATAATTTAGATTTTTTTTGATTTTATCGTTTAATATTAGATCGATTGAGAATTTAACTTCATAATCTGTTTTGATTTAACTTCTATAGAAATATTCTAGTCTCATGATCAGGGTTATGAGTTTTAGTATTTTAAACCTGATTAAATCAGGTCGTTTTTTTATTGGACTGTCTTTGTTTCATAATCCAGGTTACAAGTTTAGCTAGTCAATCAGTTAACTCGAATTTTTTAATTGACTTTTTTTTTTCCAGTATCATCTTTTAATATTATGTTTGATTGAGAATTAGATTTTATAATTTATTTCGGTTTAATTTTTATGATTGATCTCATAACCTAGAAATAGTGCTTAACGAGTTAGCCCATATAGACTCGACTCATTTTTATGTTGTTTTTTAATTAAAATTTTTATAAATTTTATTATTCAACAATGGGTCCGATAAGATTGATTGAGAATTGAGTTTTATAATTTGATTTAATTTGTTCTTTACGGAGTTATCATAGTCTCATAATCAGAGTCACGGATTTGACAAGTTAATCTGAATTAAATCATGTTATTTTTTTATTTTCTTTTCATGTTGTTATCTCGGTCTTATAACCTAAGTCATGAATTTAGCGGATGGATTTAAGTTATTTTTTTATGTTTATTTTTAATTGATTTTTTTTAGTATCATCCTTCAACATTAGACTGATTGCGAATTGAACTTCATAGTTTATTTTTATTTTCTTTCTACGTGGTTATCTCGGTCTTATGACCCGAGTCGTGAGTTTGACATGCTAACCCGAGTTGCTTTTTTAGATCCATTGTTTAATTGATTTTTTTTCAATATTATCCTTTAACATCGAGTTGAATGGAAATTAGATTTTATAATTTATTTTGATTTGTTTTCTATGAAGTTATCATAGTCTAATAACCTGAATCACGAATTTGATATATTAACTCGGGTTAATCCAAGTCAGCCCAATATATTATTATCTTAATATTAAAAAAAATATTATCTAGAAAAAATATCTTGAGATGAATTATGTTTTTACAGGTCGTGTAGCTTGTTTTTGGATCTTCAAAGTCAATCGGGTCATTTCAAATCAAGCCCTGTAAAGTTAAAAAAAATATTAACAATATCTCAATATTTTTTTATATTAAAAATAAACTAGATTTGATATGCAGTATAGGGTCACTTATCTAGTGGACTCTAAATATTGGAGATGGTGTGTTTCACGCCATATATGTAATAGTTACATTCGTCACATTTTTATTTTATATATATATATATATATATATATATATATATATATATATATATCACTGTTTTATTTTAAAAACATAAAAAAATGTTTGGTAAGAAATTAAAAAATGGAATGTAACATTTATAAAAATATATTAAATTCTAATTTAAAAAATACGAGAAATGATGATTTTGAAATGGAAGGTTTTTTATTTTATTTTATGTAACTTTAAATATCTTAAAATTACAAGAATATCACTATGTATCTTAATTAAAAATAATTTAGGTCTATTTACTTTAAAAAAAAAAAATGAGGGATCTTAAAATTATTTTTTTACTTATGTTTTTTTTTTAATGATATTTGTACCTGAGGTCAAACAATTCATGATTCATTTGAATAGTTGGCTTGGACGGCAAGAAGAAGATTTCTTGCCCG
>Ga0325410_1001355_pt1 | contig 26979 bp, 15 predicted proteins | sample PopdelMetagenome_16_FD_206182 | JGI IMG/M metagenome (GOLD analysis project Ga0325410, IMG submission 206182) | Populus deltoides microbial communities from Bellville, Georgia, United States - Xylem-PdIQD-R3 | ecosystem: Host-associated > Plants > Phyllosphere > Stem > Wood/Secondary xylem...
AGACAAACCAAATACTAAGCAGCTTACCTTAGGTATGGCGTACTAGGGGTGCTAATACCTTCCCTTTACGCAACCAGTCCCTTGCCTTAGAATCTCTGAAAGACCAGTTAGGTTTCCTAGTGACCATTGTTGCTACCCAATTTTTTGACCCATATTTTGATAAATTTTCAAATAAAAAATAAATAAAATAAATAATAATAATAATAATAATAATAATAATAATAATAATAATAATAATAATAATAATAAGGGCTTACATGTGGCGGTAACATAGAGCATCAGGGTTAAGGAAGCAATATATCAAGGAGATAATTATTGAATCATATATAATTACTGCAATATAAAATACCATATATATATATATGATTTGATTCGTGCTGGTTAGGGAAAATAATCACTGCAATTAAAAAAAATACCATATATATAGGATTTGTTGGTGCTAGTTATAGTAGACAATCTCTGCAATAATTATTGCAATATTTCTTTAAATAACACGTGTAGAGATTTTCTATATAAAAAGAACACCCGGCCATGTAGAAAAAGGGAGGAGAAAATGAAGAAGAGAGAATTTTAGAGATAAAAATAGAGGGCAAACAAAAAACCTAACCCTATTCTCTTTATTAAAAAAAGGCTACAGTGGCTGCCCCGGTCCTTGGCCAAAAACAAGCCAACAATCCGGGGTCCCCCTCCCTTTTGATATATTTTTTTTCCAAGCCTCCAGCCAATCCCCTCTCTTTTGGCCAAAAGCCAGAGAGCCGCCGGACACCGCCTCCCTTCCCCCTCTCCTAGCCAACAAAATGTAGCCGCTCATCCTCTCTTCTTCTTCGACAGAGCCCTGTCTCTTCCCTCATCTCTCTCAAACAGACTCAGCTGCTCCCGTCTCCCATTTAACTCTCAAACAGCCGCTCCACCATCGTCCCTCTCCTTTCTCAGCCGGTCAAACAAACCCATAGCCCCTCAGTCACGATCTCCCTCTCCCCCTCACAGGCGTCGACTCATTCGGCCTTCACAGAAACCAGCGGAGCTCCCCCCATTTCAACAAATCTTCTTCCCTTTCGGTCTCCTCAACAGTAACGGCGACGGACAAGCAGCAGTAAGGCCAGCCACCGCTGTTCCTTTCCCCAACAGCGATGCCCCTTTCTAAATAATTCCTCCTTGCCGCCGGCCACCTGAAACAGAGAAGAAGGTCACGATGGTTGTCACCGCCAGCGAAGACAATGAAGAGGGGAGGAAGCCGTTGCAGATCTCCCCTGTTATTTTTTCCGGCGGCGCGTGAACCCACGCGCCGCCAGTGGCGGCGGCGAGTGAGAACCACGCGCCGCCACTGTTCCTGCATTGCCAGAAGCCTTCCTAGCAGTTTCCTGGATTTTTGGGGGCTATTATGTATTTTTTTTATTTGTGTGATGTGTTGTCTGTTTTATTTTAAATTTGTGTTATTTGTAATGACATATGGGTGTATAAAAAAAACATAATAAAAAGGGATGTGTGTGTGTGTGTGTGTTTGTATTTTTTTTTTATGTATGTCATTGAATTATAAAAAAATCAAAAAGATAAAAAAGAAAATGAATTTAATTTTTTAATTTTTATATGATCAGGTATCTGAAGGATAAATAAAATCCTGTTGTATTATCCGTGAAAATATAAGAACATGTTTCTATATATTTTTTGGGATTTAATAACTGATTTATTAAAGCCTTAAGAATTTGATTAACATGTGTTTTTTTATTGTGATTAAATGTAATGTTTGTATTTTTGACAAAGAAAATATAAAAAATGTTTTTTTGTATGTTGCATACGGTCAATACCCTAACATGTTTTGAACCTTTTTTTTTATATATATAAAAAAAAACAAATATTTGAAGTTTTGAAAATGTGTTTTCGCATTGATTTCTTAAACACCAAAAATTGTTTTCTTGCATTTCTGGATTTTACAACATGTTTGTAAAAGGGTATTGGCCAATATTCCAAAAAAATACAAAAATCTTATTTTGGGAGGAATTCATCTATTATTCACCGCTAATGTTTGGATAAAGAAATCCTTAAAGGACGAATATCCAAAATATTATTGGGAGCAATAAATCCGCACAAATCCTTGAAAGAAGCCTTGATTATAATCAAGGACATTTCAATTTTTTATTCCACGGTTTACGAGCCGTGGGAGTATAAAATACTAAGACAAAAAAATAGGTTTTTAAAGCACCCTAGATTTCTAATTTTTTTGTCCCTCCTCCTTGCGATTTACAAGTCGCAAACTCTTGAAAAACTAAGGGGAAAATGAGCTTTTAAAGCACATGGAACTTCCTTGGATTTCTATCCTAATAATTTTAGTTTGAATCAAAACCTAGAAAACTGATGGGATTAGAAAACACCAACACCATAGCAATTATAAGACAAACCAAACACCAAGCAGCTTACCTTAGGTAGGGCGTACTAGGGGTGCTAATACCTTCCCTTTACGCAACCAGTCCCTTGCCTTAGAATCTCTGAAAGACCAGTTAGGTTTCCTAGTAACCATAATACTAGGTGGCGACTCCTTTACAAACAAAACAAAGACCCCGAAACCAATCGAGGATCGCCGCGACGCCGCGCTCCGCTCGCGAGGGTGCGACAGGATGGCGACTCCGCTCGTGAGGGTGCGACAACCATAATACTAGGTGGCGACTCCTTTACACAAAAAGACCCCGAAACCAATCGAGGATCGCCGCGACGCCGCGCTCCGCTCGCGAGGGTGCGACAACCATAATACTAGGTGGCGACTCCTTAAACAAGACCTTTTTCCTAAAAGAACAAGATACCAGAAATTTGTTCTTTTTCCATAAATTTAGAATTATTTTTAAGGCTGCCACGATGTCGGGTGCGACAGAAGCTAAATATTATTATTGTACGTAAATTCCACTAACGGCAATAGATCTTCCCAACTTTGCCCAAACTCCAACACACATGACCTTAGAAGATCTTCGAGTGTCTGGATACTTTCAGACTGACCATTAGTCTGACGGAATGTTGTACTTAGGTTCACCATAGTCCCTAAAGCTCGCTGTAAGTCGGGCCATAACCTCGATGTGAACCTTGGGTCCCAATCTGACACAATTGATACTGACACCCCTTGAAGTCTAATCACCTCATTCACGTACAATTTGGCCAACTTATCCACGAAATATGTAATTTACATGGGTAAGAATAAGGTCGAATTTGTTACCCGGTCAACAATTACCCTTCTTGCCCCTTGGTAATCCTATTACAAAGTCCATGGTAATGTCCTTCCATTTCCATTTTGGAATCGATAGTTGTTGTAATTTCTCTACCTGCCTTTGGTATTCTATCTTCACTTGTTGGGTGAGGAGGCAACAATGAGGTCATTATGGCTGAGGGTGCAGTGGAGAAGAAGGTAAAGGGAGAGAATTGTCGGTTGGGGAAGGAAAAAAAAAAACTAAAGGGAAGGCTGATTTTTAGCTGACTTTAGACCTGATTTTCTTCATGCTTGGAGCATGTAATCCACCATATTTATAAGATATAGCAGAGGGACATGTTGTATTTACTAGTGCCAAATATTAGCCCTTGATTCGACTCAGAAGGATCTCAACCATTGGTTCAAAGTTGTTATCATGGCCTAAAAAAGTTGGTTGCTATAGGCTGGTCGAGTTGGCCACTTTTGAGCAACGACGTGGTAGCTGTGGGGAAAGATGGCCGCCAGGGTCTACTCTAGGGTGTAGTACAACATTAGGTCATCATGTTGGTGTATGGTTTGTTAAGTTTGGTGAAAAGACGAAGCATTAAATACCTCTGAAAAGTAGCAACTCGAGCAGCTTTTTTGGGTCAAAACAAGAAGACAATGAATAGTGAATCACGAGTAGTCTGGTTCTCTTTTTTTCTTATTGTTCAAAAACATCACCATTTTGACCTTAAATTAGGGATTTCAGCCAAAGTTCAATTTAATCCTTCATCTTTTGATTTCCTTCAATTTCACCTAAAATTAACTCCAAACTTCTGATTTAATATAATTTTGCCATTGCTGAATTTTAAAATTAGCCCTTGATTTAAGTATCTTTTTCAGTATGATCCCTGATCTTGGATTTATATAATTTGACCTTCAGTTGATCATTAAACTTTTAATTTTCTTCAATTTCACCCTTGATTTCAATCAATTGAGCCCCTATAGTTCGACACGTTTTGTAGATTGGTCCTTGGCCGTGAAATTTTTCAATTTAACCCCTAATTAACCCCAAAACTTTAATATTCTTGCGATTTCGCCCCATATTTCAATCAATTGACTTGGTAAAAATTAAATTTGGTCTCTTAAAATTCCAATCTTCTCAATTAAACCCAAATTAAGCTCCAAAACTTAATTTTTCACCAATTAAGCCTCTAATAAAATTAATTTGACCCTTTTAAAGTATAATTAAGTCCTTGCACTTAATTAAATCCTTTAATTGGATCCAAATTAATTCTTAAACATAATTAAACTTTAATTTGGCCCATGATTAAATCAAATTGACCTATTCAAAATTTAATTATATCCTTGAACATAATTTTTATGCAAATTCATCCAATAATAATTTAATTTGACCTTGAATCTGCATTGTTTTCTCAATATTGGATATAATTGGGTACAATTAAACTTCAAATTTCATCTAAAATTGCAGCTTGATTTTTATGTATATTTTGGAAGCCTTCTCGACCTACTTTATCCATGTTGCTAGTCTTTAATTTTATTTTTTTTGTGGAAGAAAAGATGAATTTAGAGAATAATCCATAAATGAGTTTTGATAATGCTAATAGTTTAGGGTAAAAGGAGGGTGCTTTTGGATGGAGGGGGGGGGGGGGGGGGTTGTTTTAATGGTGGCAATTTGCAACAACGGATGACACAAAGCCACCATTTTCGTTTTATGGGTTTAAAGAGAGAAAAGAGGGAGAAATCGTAAAAGAAGAAAGGAAATAAAAAAAGAAGGAAAAGTCCAAAAAAAGGGTATTTAAATCGTGATTAAATGATATCGTTTTACATCTATAGGTTTGTGTGTTAGCCTATAGCCTAACCCAAGGGTCTGCTCCTCGACTCGCAACTAGCTGTACCCATCTACTTATTTTGCTTGTTTACAAAATTGCCACCATTGTCATTTTTTGGTGACACAAAGCCACCATTGTCGTTTTTTGGGTTTAAAGAGAGAAAAGAGGGAGAAATCGTAGAAGAAGAAAGGAAGTAAAAAAAAAAAAAGGAAAAGTCTGAAAAAGGGTATTTAAATCGTGATTAAACGATATCGTTTTACATCTATAGGTCTGTGTGTTAGCCCGTAGCTTGACCCAAGGGTCCGCTCCTCGACTCGCAACTAGCTGTACCCATCTACTTTATTTTGTTTGTTTACAAAACTGCCACCAACCTTTTTATTTTGTTTTGTAATTAAAAAAATTGAAATTATATATAAAAAATATAAAAAGAAAAAAGAAAATCAGGAAGAAAAGCAAAGAGAAAAGAAAAATAGTGAAGTGAAATAAAAAAGGAAAAAAAGAAGAAAAAGGCGAAGAAAGGAAATTGACGAATTTCCATCCGAGTGATTATGCTCGTGTTTTTTTTAGCAAACTTCTCCGGTTGTCCAAGTAAGCAAATTTTGATTTATTTGTTTGTTCTTTTATTTCTTTGTTGTTAATTCTTTTGAGAAACAAAAGAATTTTTGAAGACAATTGCACTTTAGCTGATGTTCTATTTCTCAAATTCCAAGTTGTGTTTTTATATGGTGTTGCATTTCCATGAACAGAACCATTTCCTTCCCAGTTTTGGCTGATATTGATCTCTGGTTGGTCGTCCCTCTGCTGGATTTAGTGGTTTCTGATGGCTGACTTATGCCATGTGCCTTGTGTTCTGGTTGATGCTGCATGCCATGCTGTGCTATATATGTTGCTCACTCCTGCTCTCATCGCTGTTTAGTCATGCTTTTGGAGTCCCTGGCTTGATGGGCATAAATGGATGTATGCTGCATGCCATGCTGTGCTATATTTATATTTATCAATAATAATAATATTGTTATTATAACCATAATAACAATATTAATAGCAATAAATGAATAGTACCGTTAATATTTTAATGTCAACAATAATAAAACCAAATTACCGACGATGGATCTCCTAGCATTTGCTCACTTGATCGATATAATAATGCCCATCTTTGATCGAACATGACTATATGATATATGTTTGTTGACTTGTTGTTTTTTAAATAGCTTTGACCAACAAATTTGGGAAATTAAAACACATAATTAAAATAAATAACAAATTAGTGCTACAGTAAAACAATTTGATGAAATTGTTCACAACATGAACTGTATTTTGTATTTTGAAATTGTTGAGATGCTTGGGACTGCTATCTGGGCAAGTGGACTTGCGAAGCAGGTAGGATGTAAACACAAGCTGGATTTCAAGGACTTCGGTTTCATTTCGCCGAACACCTAAGAGACTTTTAGCACTCCACGCGCAGCAGACGACACAATTCTGACAAAATAATTACTCGATTGGAAAAAATCTCACGTAAATAAGAAATATTTGACGACACAATTCTGACAAAATAATTACTCGCGTGGAAAAAATCTCACGTAAATAAGAAATATTTGACGACACAATTCTGACAAAATAATTACTCGCGTGGAAAAAATCTCAAGTAAATAAGAAATATTTGTAAAATATTCTCACGTAATTTTTAAAAGCCAACTTGTGTTCTCAGCCAATGTTTTTTTTTTTTTTAATCAATGTGGGTATCAACATGAGAAGGAAAAATAATTATAAAAAAATATTCAATTAAAACATGGTTTAAAATTTGAATTGTATCAACCTATCAAACTTGTAATCTATGTCATAAATTCAAGAAACTTTATAAAAAAACAAATTAAAAAATTAAAAAATTCAATTAAAAAAATATTCAATTTAAAAAGGATCCAAAAAAAATCAACATGAGTCAACTTTCCAATCTCATGACAGGTTATATATAAGATCGAGATAACTCCATAAAAAAATTTATTATAATGCTCTATTTTCAACTAACTCAATTTTAAAAGATAGAACCAAGAAAAATAATTAATTAGAAAAGATGTGCAAAAAACATTACTCAAGTTAAATTAAGTTAACTTGTTAAACTCAAAACATGAGTCATGAGATAATGATAAGTTCATAGAAAATATATCAAAAGAATATATGAAACCCCATCTTCAACAAATTTAATATTGAATGCTAAAATCAAGAAAAAAATTAAATTTATGAGATCAATACATAACCTAATAAAAAAATATAAAGCATAATTTTGAAAAATAATCTAATATTGAATGATGAAATAAAAAAAAAAGAATATGTTGTTAAAGAGTGAAATTAAAATTAAAAATATAAAATTAAATATAAAAAATTATTCCAATAAATAATATATTATAAGTATAGATCCTTTAATATTTTGATAATTCAATGTTCGCGAAGCAAATAATTGGAGATCATAGTCTACAATGACAGCTCTTTTTGGCTGTTTTCCAAAAATCAAAGATTAGTTGTTGGCTTAAATTAATTCTTACCTTTATATTAATTCTCTCTTTAAGGTCCCTTTACTGAATTCAGATGGAAAATTAATCAAAGATCGGTTACTGATCGGTAAAAGATCTTGTTGTACTTTTTTATTTTATTATTATTGAAGCTGTAAAGATTTTTTTTGCTCCACTATATGTCAACGATTCCATTAGAATATGTTAACATTTTATTTGAATATGAACACGTACGATTAGGATTTCAACCAAAAAAAAAGTTTTAAAATATGCATGGACATCTAATACTGCCTCCAGTAAAATTTCTGGGTATAGATGTTGTGAAATTAATAAAACCCTGAACCCCGTTACAATAATCCATCCTTCGCAATCCTTATGGTGAATCTCGATACATCCATGACTTCTATCGAACCTCTATAAAATTATAATGATAACGTCTATTAATTAACTATGTTAGGTAAATAAATTTACAAAATTATTGGTTTACCTCCAGATTATCCAACAAACTAATTAAAACTTCTTATAAATATTCATTATCAATGATCAACGTCCATACAAATTTATACATATAAATTTACGGAAATTATAATTCTGCAATAACATTGATAAAAATTAAAGAGGATTCGTTAAACAAGCTATTAATTATTTCGCAACAACAAATATAATTTGGTAATTCAACAAAGTTTTAACAATTTACTAACAAATATAATTTTACAAAATCTAAAACAAACCATAACAGGTGCAAAATTATACATTCATACTACAAGTTTGTTTGAGAAATAACAATAAAACATGTACATACACTAACAAAATACATATACTAAAAAAATAATAAAATTGACATTTAAATGTTAAAATTAAAAAAAGATAGATTTACTTACAAAAAATGATAAAATCCACAATAAATCAGAATACGAATGCTGTGACCACAAAACTTAAAAAAAATTATGACTTGTGTTGAGAATAGGGTGATTTTTTTTTGGGGTGGTTGTTTGCAGTTTGAAAGGGGAGAGTTGAAGGAGAAATAGGGGAGGAGATGGTCGACAAAGTGGTTATATATTAGCTTTTACCGATGGAAACACTGACAGACTCATTCTGTCGGTGATTCTGTCGGTAAGTCAGATGGTGAATTGGTCACATCACTGTATGGAGATCCCGTTTTGAATCCCTCAGTAAATCCGTCTGTAAAATCATCAGCAAAAACTTCTACGTCATCAAACCGTTTTTTTTTTTCAAATTCTATATATTCTATCTGTAATTGAGTCAATATATGCCAACGGAATGAATTCATCGGTATATACCGACTAAATTACAGATGAAATAGTGGCCATCGATAATTATTACTGTAATTTATCGGCAGAAGTATTGTGTCAGTAATTCTATTGGTTTTAGGTGAATTTCTGATAGTTAAATTTTTATCCTCTCATGTTTAGCGAGACGGTGAGCCTAAGATATTTGTAGGTTGATCGGTGATTTGTTCTATAAAATATTATCCGCAGATATAAATAAGATGGGTCCAGGATTCAACATTAAAGGTCTAAAATGAAGATTTAATATTTTACAGGGATTATTATGTACAAATATACTTGTGGATTTGATTCAAATATTTTACAAATATTCTCCGGAAATGATTCAAATCAATTTTTTAATAATGCATCTGTCTTGTTAAGGAATAAACGACAACGAAGAAATGCACCATCTTTCCCTCTCAGTATCAATCTTTCCATCGACTTTAAAGGACGCTTCGAAACTTTGTCGGAAGGTGAGTGTGAACGCAGCTAAATTTTCAGTCCTCCATTAAAGTTGAGTAATACTTTAAAAGGCGTGGTGTAGCTTTCCCCACAGCCTTTTTTTTCTTTTTCCAATCCCACACAGAATCTTTTTTCTTCCTGCATAGTTATTATTATATTATATCTGTTACGGATGTCAAGAGTTAGGAAAGTATTGTCGCTTCCCCCCACAGAACCTTGTTTTTTTTTTTCCACATAGTTAATTATTATATTATATCCGTTACAGATGTTGAGTTTGGGAAAGCACGGTAGTTTTTACATACTTTTTTTCTTTTTCCATTCCCCTACAGATCTTTTTTTTTTCCACATAGTTATTATTATATTATATCCGATACGGATGTCGAAAAGTGAAGATTGGTTTTTTTTTTTTTTAATTTTTTAATTTATTTTTTTTATCTTTCTTCTTCTTCTTTTTCCCTTTTTTTGTTTTTCCCCACGTTTTTTTCCCTTTTTTCTTGGATTTTACATGTTTTTTTTTCTTTTTTCCAAGATTATCTTCCTCTTTTTATTGTTTATTCTATTTTTTTTGTTTTGGTATTTTTTAAAAAATTATTTTTATCAATTTTTTTTAATATTGAAATAGTGGAAAATTTAGTTTTGTAATTTTTTTTAAAATTATTATTTATTATTATAATGTTTCCTTACATTGTTTTTTTTAATGAATTTTTTATATGAAAAAACAAAATATATGCCAATTGTAAGATATAATAAAATATCATCTCTAATTAAAAAAGAAACTAAAATATTAATATAATTTCTAAAAAATAAATTAACCCAGTTTCTCTAATATATATCTATTTGTCATCTGTCATAAACATAAATATGATAATGGCAATAAATAAATGAAGAAAACACGTTTTCCTATCACCAGTCAAGTGGATCAATTAAGTTGAACATAGATGCATTAGACTGGCTAGGGGATGATAGAAGTCTACACATGATTTGATTGAATACACCCCATTTTCCAAATCAATTTGTTGACAACTTCACTTGATAATTCCACTTCAGAAACCTTATCAAATAGAGAATTAAAAACGATTATCCCTCTACCTCCTAGAGCTTTTCTCTATCTGAAGTTCCATATCCCAGAAAACTATCCCACACACCCATATTAGCTATTGAGGAGACTTTGTCTTCAGAAAGATTATAAATTCTAGGAAACCAGACAGTAAGATAAGAATTACCCAGCCACACATGATTCCAAAAGTTGGTATCATGACCATTCCCAACTAACACACAGCCTTCTTGCTTAGCAATATCCTGAAGTCTCTCATCCTTGGCACAAGCATTGAGAATCTTATGCCATATACTGTCCCTTTCATTAGCACTTTCTAAAGGGCAAATTTAAAGCTGCTTTTTTATTATGGATGCTGCAGATAACATCTTTCCATAGTCCTGTATCGAAGTTTCCATACCTTCAAGGCAGGAGACTTAGAGAGAGAGAGAGAGAGAGAGAGGAGCTGCAATCTATAGGAAAGAGGCTCGCTGCTTGGGACCATATCTATACGTACGTACAGAGAGTGTCCACTGGTCTCCCTCAGGTCAGCACTATCTTGTTTTGTTCTTTGAAAATTTACGTACGATGTTTTGGATTTGGTTTAAGCTCTTCAGACATTAGATGGTTTAATATATGTATAAGCATTCTATCCATAAAGGGGCATGGTGTGTGTAGTTCCATTTTTGTTTTTCATTTTTTTTAAAGAACTAAACTAGGCCCGGTCTGGTTTTTTAATACAATTTAAGCAATTGCATATATAGGAAGATTGTTAACGAGTCAGAAGAAGACAAGTAGAGAAAGGAGAAAATGTGTTATAGTGAAAGAGCTCGATAGGTAAAGAGGGAGATGAAAGTTGAGCTATATGTTGGGTCGAGAGGTTATCAGTAGACTGTATATGAAAGGAAAAACTTAAACTCTAGATTGTACATGGAATATTTTTAAAATTCCGAGTTAAAGCCTCGAAAAGGAAAAAACAATAACCAGGAGTTAGCCGAAACAAATACAATACGTCGAAAAAATCAACATGAACCAAGCAAAAAGAGACCCTAGAAAACACAAATACTAGAATATACAATAAAAAAAAAATCCAGCCCTTAATATTTCAATGCTTAACATTTAATTACTCACCACCTAATCGATGTTTTTAACTTCAAACGACACACAACCTTGTGGCACTAATTTGTTGTGATAAATAAATTAATAGCCTTTGTGTGGTGCAACTGGATGGAATTTAGTAGATTGAACTGCATCATCCATAAAAAGAAATTGGATAACGTAATTAACTTATTAGTTGATTAGGAGGATTTCATGCATGGTTTAACATATGTTCCTTCTAGATCATGACTTCTTTTTTTTAATGTTTCTATAATTTTATTGAAAAGTGGTTGTTAAGCATTTAGTAAAGGAATAAAAAACTGATAATAAAAGTTTTTATTTTGGAATAATCATGAAAATATATTGAAAAATTAATAAAATCAATAGTCAAAGTAAAATACATGAACATTACCAAGAAAAAAAGGACTTAATAAAAAAAACTAATCAGCTACAATAAAAATAAAAAAAAACTACATAAGATTTCTTATTACACTTCAGTTTAATACCATCAAAAGATCTTAAAAGATCATTTTTTGTATAAATAAAGTTTGAATTTAGAATATACAACCAAATAGCAAGTTCTCTACTCAAAAACAATAATATTGTTCCTCAACAATATAAAAGACCAAGATTTAAAAAATTGAAAATTAATTACTATGCATACAAACAAATTATATTAAATTTTTATATAAATTCACGTGTTAAGTGATAATTACTAAATCAATTGAGTGTACATTTTTCAAAAGGAGTAATTATTTACAATTCATATGAAATTTTCTTATGATTTTCTTATAGCACTGCTCTAAACATTTACATGGACAAATATAGTCATGTAATTCAACTTTTCTTCCTCTTCTTGTCTATATATATATATATATATATATATATATATATATATATATATCTTCATCACATATTCTAGTAGTTTCTCTTGTAATTCAACCATTTAATTCTGTTATATGAAATCTTCCTCCGTTCACAAGGCCACATGACCACTGAAGTTAACGAGCTAAATAATGTTCTTCACTCTCCATTCATGGCTCATGGCCACATGATACCTCTACTGGAAATAGCCAAGCTACGGGTTGGGATATTTAAAACCATAAACAATTATTGATGAATGAAGAATTAATATCATAAGATTTACAAAATTTTCAAATCCAAAAAACTTAAATCCCACATTAATTAAGAGATTGCACCGTAATAACGATCTATAGAGGGTGTTTAGGAGTGTGGTTGTGGTTGCTTTTCAAAGTGTTTTTCACTCAGAAAAATGTGCTAATAATATTTTTTTATTTTTAAAAAAATATTTTTGAGATTAGCACATCAAAATGATTTGAAAACATCAAAAACATATTACTTCAAAGAAAAAAAAAAAATTTCAAAGGAAACGCTTTTCAAAAACACTCCCAAACAGCCTCATAGTTTTGCACAGAAGTAAAGGTAAAAATGACCAATGGTGTTATAATTGCTGTTCAGCCGTGCCTTTATTTGGCTACATTTGGATATGGAAGTGATATACTTTGTGTCTTTCTTGCAGATCGCATTTAGAAAATATTGTTATTTAAAGAAGCTCTGTGAGCTAAATAGTTCTAACAATGTTTCATGTTTTCGAATTTTGGGGTTAAGAAATACTGGCGGGACAGTGTTGTTGCCTTACCCCATCAGCATGAACACTCCACTCATGCTTAACTTGGCCATTTTCTTACAGAATTCTTCATGCATTTTGCCGGATGGGATTTTTTTTTTCTGTTTATTTCTTGCTTGCCACAACTATTAGAAAATGTTGCATGCCATTATAGAATTTCTTGCTTTAATTAATTTTAACATTAGACTGAGTTAATTTGGGAATGCTATGCACCAGAATTTAGTAGCAAATTGCAGGTGATTTGTTGTTTTGATAAATTGGGGCGCCATTCATACAAGATTGCCACAAATGTTTTGCATTCTATTAGAACAGTGACATAAATGCAATTGAAGTTTCTATAGATTCATGTAATTGTGAAAGATGTAATGTTTTTTAATTATCGGATTGTACAAATTAAAACGTAACTTTCCTCTCTAAGATTATACAAAAACACCCCTTCCTGATCATAGAACTGTAGAATATCTCTATTTTCTAATATACCATTGCAACATACCGTACTGATCATAGAACAGAAGAATATCTCCATTTTCTAATATCATTGCATCACCGAGAAACAATCATTTTAATCCGTTGTTAAGACCACAAGAATGTATGGATATTTTTTTATAAATTATAATTTTAGTATCAGGATAGACAACATTCCAATGGAAGATCCATTACATTAATGTGTAAACAAAATACCAATTCATTCTGTCATCGGTTTACATAAAGGAAAAGATAAGTATTCACCGGCTATAGTTGTATAAAAATTTCCGGAGTGTTTGAAAATATGGTAATAATTTAAAATATATATATATTTTACTAAAAAGTATATTAAAATAAATATTTTAAAACAAATATATTAAAATAATTTTTTTTAAAAAAATATTTTTAACATCAGCATATTAAAATTATTTAAAAATATAAAAAATAATTTTAAATAAAAATAAATTAATTTATTAGAAACACAATTTCAAACCCAATTTCAAACAGTTATTTCATATATTAAATTTATTTGTCGACCTTCAAATGGTTCTTGATCTTTTATTTAATTACTCGCTTATCTTGATTTATACGCACACAAATATATTACCATTATCTAGGAAAATAGTTATATATTATCATTATCTTGATTTATAATATTGTATCAATTACTTAATTAGTCCATGTACAGATAATTATATATTACCATTATCTAGGAAACATACATTGAATCAGTTTTGTCTTATATTCGTGGAAGTAGTTGCGAGTATAGTGGAAAATGAAAAATTAAGAGTTTTTATCTAGTAATTAAATAAAGCTTAAAATTTTAAAATTTAGTCCTGGTTTTAATAATTCAGGTAAAAGGATAATTATACTTAAAAAAAAACCAATGTCACACTTAAAGTATCATTTATTATGAAAAATTGATTTTACTGTGTTATTCGGTATATATATATATATATCGATGCAATTTTTAAAAAGTCAGGACTCAGGTGTTTATAATACCAATGCCACCTAAAAATTCCCTTCCCGATATCTCGTTGGCAAGATGCCAAAATCCCAACCACAGCAGTGAAAAGATAATTAATTAATTAATTAATAAATTGTCCAACCTTTCATAAAATAAGCTTTGACATAAATATTTTATAAATTATAATGTTTCCTTGCAAATACTGCATTCCCTGTGGCATTCCCCCCCCCCCCCCCCTATTCTTTATTGCAAACTCAAACTTTAATGTAAAAACAAAAAAAAAAACTAATGAATTATTGAAGCAAGGAGACAGAATTTGACTCATGGGGGCAGGGAAATAGGGTCCAGCGTCGTGTAGGCCATGCACATTGTCATCATGAGGATGAGACATGACTCCACTCAACCTCCACAGCTAAGCAACACCAGCCTTTTTCAAGGACATGATCAGAAGACTTATGATGCACGTGGGTGGTAAATTTAGGGTTAGTTTTCAAGAGAATGATAGTAATTATGGTTTAAAAATGTTTTTAACTTTTTTTTTTTGATTATTTTGATGTGTTGATTTTAAAAATAATTTTTAATAAATAAAAAAAATATCATTTTGATATATTTCGGTAAAAAAACACTTTAAAAAATAACTATAACTACACTTCAAAGTGAAAAAAACATTGGTTACTCAGCGGATAGTAAACTTGACTTACATTAAATAAAGTAATATTATTTAGTCATGAAAAACAAAAATCATCTATGATGAATTAACAAAATTAAAAATAAAATGATTATAATAACCTAAACAAAAAAAAATATCTATAAAAAAAGCTCAATTTCAAATGAATTTAATACAAAATAATGATGTAAAAAAAAAAAAAACTTGAACTAACCCTATTTAGAATGAAAAACCTGTAATTCGAGTTATTAGATCGGGATAACTCAATAAAAAATAAATTTATAAAATTTACAAATCTCAATTCTCAATAAATCTACGGTAAAAGGATGAAATCAATAAATAAATCAATTAACAGAAAAAACAGACAAAAAAACACCAGCAAATTCAGGTAAGCCCACCAAACTCAAGTATCCCAAATCATGTATTAATATTTCCTCGCAAATAATGCATTCCCTATGGCAAAGCATATCATATGAAATAAATATATTTTGGAATATGTATAACATATTTCATAAAATATGCTTTGACGTGAATATTTTATAAATTATAATGTTTGCTTGCAAATATTGCATTCCCTATAGCATTTTCCTCCCCCTCCTCTATTCTTTATTGCAAACTTAAACTTTAATGTAAAAAAAACTAATGAATTATTGAAGCAAGGAGACAGAATTTGACTCATGGGGGCAGGGAAATAGGGTCCAACATCGTGTAGGCCATGCACATTGTCATCATGAGGATGAGACATGACTCCACTCAAACTCCACAGCTAAGCAACACCAGCCTTTTTCAAGGACATGATCAGAATACTTATGATGCACGTGGGTGGTAAATTTAGGGTTAGTTTATAAGAGAGGGATAGTAATTGTGGTTTTAAAATATTTTTTTTATTTAAAAATATATTAAAATAATTTTTTTATTTTTTTTAAAATATTTTTTAATATCAACAACTCTAAACAATTTAAAAATATAAAAAAAGTTTCAACCATTAAATCATTAGATATATAAATATATGGATACAATTTCTAAAAAGTCAGGACTCAGGTGTTCATAATACCAATGCCACCTAAAAATTCCCTTCCCGACAGAACTGCTAGGGACCCTATATACGTACAGACACAGTCCTCTGATCTCCGTCCTCAGGTCAGCACTAACTTGTTCTGTTCTGTTCTTTGAAATGTTTAGTTTTTTGAAATGTTTAGTTTTGGATTTGGTTTAAGATCTGCCGACAATAGGTGGTTCGGTGTATGTAGTTCCATTTATTTATTTTTATTTTTTTTTAAAGTTGGTTTGCTTAATTATGTTTTAGTTTTCCAGCATATATAAAACACATTTGTAATAAATTTTGTTGTTAATTTCATTGAACCTGATGTGAAATGATCAGAGGTTCGACTTTAGATTTATATGGGTATTAAGATAGCTATAGAGCAAGACTTGATTAGCGGTGGTCAACAAGTGATTATCGGTATCAATACCCTTTGCAGTCACTTTAATTACCCATACTAATTTATTTAGGAGAACTAGCTACATATCTAATAAAAATGACCAACAGTATTATAAAAGAAATAAAACAAAAAAAAATTAGAAAAAAATAATTCAGATTGTACCCAAACAAGGAACAATAAGTTTTTTTTATAAAAAAAAAACTAGTAGTAATGTGTTTTAAGCGATTTGTTGATGAAGTTTCATCTTTGGCATCTCAAAGTCATCGAATGCTTTATTGAAAACATTTTATAATTATTTGCATATAATGTTTATTATAGAGGAATGTGTTCTAGGTTATCTACTAAAAGAGTTCCATCTTTGTTAGGAGAAATTAAATTAATTCAGAATATCCATATAAACCTGATGTGTCGTAATAGCACACAGAACACTAGTTAGGCTGTTCTAAATTGATCTTTACTATATTTTGGATTATAGATGTAGTAATTATATCTATAAATTCTCAGCTAAATTGATCCATATACAACATATGTCGTAGTGTTTGATCAAAGCTACATAGATCACCCAAATACTATATTTGGGAAGCTAATATTTTTTTTTCTATATTTGTTCTCCATATAAAACACATTAATATTAAAAACTTTTAAGAAATTAGGCTGAACCCCTCTCTCTTTATATGGGTTTGATGATATAGGTTATCTTGCAAAATTCGAGGGAAACCAACTAAACATTTTCTAGCATGCATTTTTCTATAAATTTGATGTCTTAAATTTTGATGTTATTGAATCGGAGGTTCAACTTGAGATTAATTACTACTAGTTGATTTGCCTACGTGTTGCTGCCTTTTTGAAATTATTTTATTGAATTCTATGGTAATTAAAACAAATATTCTAATAAAATCAAATGTTTTAAGTTCTTTGAAGAAAACATGTATTTCTCTGGTGAGAATTTCTCTTTCAATTCATGCATTTGTTTGAGAAAAAATGTCATTTTTATTAGTATCGCTCTTTTATAAATCAAAACATAAGTTAATTAAAATAAATATTCATAAAAAATTTAATGATTTAAATGAATAAGAAAAAAACATGTTCCTTTATTAAAAAATATCATTCCTTATTCATTCATTTCTTTTTTGTTATGAAAAAAACACATTTTGTTTTATTATAAGCATGAGTTTTTGAAATTAAAAAATTTCATTATTTAGATGGTTTCAACTTTGAAAAAGTTGATAACACCTTAAATAGAAGGTTTGAATTTCAAAAAATCTTTATTTAAATTCTAAAACAATTTTAAATTCTCGGTCCTTATTTTTTTAAATTGTTTTGATGTGATGATATCAAAAATAAATTCTAAAAAAATATTATTATTTTAATATATTTTAAAGTGAAAAACACTTTAAAAACAATTGTTATCATTATTTCAAACACATTTAATGCGCTTAATTAATTACCGGTACAAATCATTTTTATTTGATGGCATGAAATTTGATTATATACATTAAAAAAATCTAGCTAACTATTTAGGCTATTTAATGTTATAACAAGTGAGAAATAGAGAGACAAGGATGATTTAAAGTGAGAGGGGGTAGAGAAGGAGAAAATGTGTTATAGTGAAAAAGTTTTGAAAATTTGTTATATTCAAAATCGAACTGTGTATCCCTTCCATTCATTCTGTTTCAGCCAACCTGCAGACTGGAAAAGGATAGGTTTACTGCAAGTGCTTCAAACATGGAAAACGATATTGAACAGGCAAGAGCATCAAATATGGAAGAGGATAAGGCAAGTGGTCCAAACAAGGGAAAAGATTTTGATGTGGGAAGTGCTTCAGGCATTGAGATGGTTACAAATCAAAAAATAGAGAGAGAGAAAGCTACAGATATTTTGGAAAAGCTGGATTCTGAGGAGAAACAGATGTCCTTTAAACGGAACGGTTCCGAGTGCTGCATCTACAGCGTGCCCAAACCGCTTCGAAACGTAAATGGGAAAGCCTACTCTCCATTACTGATTTCAATAGGTCCTCTTAACCGCCAAAATACAAGACCAGAGGCCATGGAAAAGGAGAAACTGAAATATTTCAAAAAGCTTACTGAACGGGTTGGGATGGATAAGAAGAAAATTATTGATATTTTGATCAGCATTGAGAACCAAGAAGAGCGTCTCCGACACTGTTACTCAGAGAAATTCGAATCAATCGAGAGCCGTGATTTCGTAGAGATGATCCTGCTGGATGCTGTCTTCATCATTCAGTTTTTGTTGGAGTCAAAGGATCATGATAACGGTCCTGAGAATTTTGAGCCCAGGATGACATTTGACATCCGAGAAGACTTGATGCTACTTGAAAACCAACTGCCATTCTTCATTATTCAGGAAATATATGACCAGGTCAATCCCCCTAGCCAGGATGCTACAGCCATTCCTTTTCTTGATCTTGCCACGTTACATTTTCGAAAGTACACGTTTTCACAAGGGGTACAGACCAGCTCGAGTGTAAAGGGAAGCAGGCATTTCACTGATTTACTAAGGAATTTGATGTTGAATGGAGCCATTCAGCGAAGTTATCGTGTTTATCCTATGAAGCTGAAATATAGTGCGGTCATGCTTCGCAAGGCAGGAGTGAAGTTTCAGGCCACCCAAGACAAATGCTTGGTCAACATAAAATTTGAGAAAGGAGTGTTGAAAATACCACAGTTGGAAGTTGATCACAGCTTCGAACGTCTTGTACGAAATATCATGGCCTTGGAGCAGTGCTGCTACCCGTCTGAAGCTTACGTATGCAGTTATATTAAGTTTATGGACAATCTTATCAACAGTGCAGAAGACGTGGGTTTGCTAGTCCGGAAGGGAATCATTCTCAACCGGCTAGGTGACGATGCTGCAGTTTCAAATATAATTAACCATTTTTGCGAAAATATTGGTGACAGTTACACTTGTTTTGGTGATATCTCTGAAAAGATAAATGGCCACTCCGAGAGCCGCTTTAATTGGAGAGGTACGGCAACTATTGCAGCAGCTATCCTGCTTATTCTCACTTTCATACAGACTATAGCTTCCGTAAAATCGACATTCTAGGATTTTATCTTGTTTAGCTTTATTATTCCTACGTAATGATGAATTGGATTATTATTGTTAAAATTTGGGTTTGTGTAGTTCTGAAATAATAATATTGTATTGGAGTTTGCACTTCATAAGTTGTCGGAACATCAAAACATAATTCAGATTAACGATTACAAATAAAATAAATTTGTAGTGTGATTTTGAAAATCAGATGGAACTAAAAGGAAATTTCATTTAATCTTCCTATAATATATTAAAATGGAAAAAAAATGAGGGAATTGAATATGAAAAATTAAAAAAACAATAATTTGAAAAATAATAACTTGAGAGGTAGTTAGCTCAATTCAAGAGTCTACATATCCATTCTTTTAAATTTGTTGATTATCAAAGTAAAATAAATATTCTTTCATGTAAAACAAATAAATTTGATATCCCTTAAAATTAAGGGAAATCGATGAGATTATAAATAAATTAATTAGACAAAACTCTTTAATCAATTTTTATTTATCAAAATGTATGAATATATTAAAGATAAAAAATATATAAAGCTAGAGAACCAACAAATTCAATATCAAGGATTTATAAAAAAGAAACATGCTCCTTAACTAGAAATAAACATCCAGGCCAACAAAAAAATATAGACAACCAAGCAGAAAATGAGCTTGGGTAGATTAGTAACCTAATCAAATAATAAGGTGCCCTACCTAACCAAAAGCAAAATAACAGTACCAGCTCACAAATCTCGAACAATGGGCCATGCTGCATCAAAGTAGGCATCAAGGGAACCTCAGCATTGAACATGCACAAACAAGGAACCAGCAGAGATGTAGCACATGATTCTAACAATTCGAGAAGAGCAAAATCCTTAAACATTGCCAACATAATAGAGGCTTGACGACCAACATGGATGAAGCCAGTAGGGGCATCAAGCACAGAGAAACCGCAGCAGAAGAGAAATAAGACTGAGAAGAACAAAAAAGATAGCAGCAACAACACCCCATCCAAACCAAAAAAGGCCATCATCAGTAGCAAAAGAGGATGAAACAACCCTTTGAAGATCACACCGAGAAGCAGATCCTGAGAACTGCCCAAAAGACAAAGGAAACAAAGCCAGTTAAAGCAGGAAGGCAGCCCCCAAATTAGAGATTAAAATGGTTTTTTTCATGGAAATGCAGAACCATGAAGAACATAACCTGGAATTTACAAAAAAAAATGATACAAAATTGCAGGTATTATAAAAAATCCTCTTGTTTTGCTCTTCCCAAATTAAGCAAATCAGAATACCAAGTGAGACTCTTCGCATTCTACCAACAGTATTGTTCCCGGTATAGTGGAGACCTCAAATGGCAATATTTATGGTCGACATTCGCTTGTTTATGCGAAGCCATGATTTCGTCATCCACCATAAGAGAGAAGTCGATCTAGTGGCAAGCAAAAAACAAATGGTTGTGGGATTCTTCTTCATCTCGGCAGAAAACACAACTAGGATCAGTTTGTAGGAACCGAAGCCTATCTCGGGTGTGAAGCTTCCCCATCACATCCAACCACATAATAAAATTATATCTGGGCATAGACCAAGGCTCCTAGACCACCTTTGCCCAAGAAATTGGAGTACCTTTAAGCCGCAGGAAGTTATAAGCATTAGCTAGGAAAGGATGGTCTACACTGCTCCAAGTTGTTAGAAAACGTGCTTATAACTGATGTTGGTGGAGTCATAAACATTGTTTAGTGGTTTGAAATATTTCAAACTTGTTCCTATTTCTTTGTTTTTAGTTATTTCTTTTGTTATCTATGATTGTGATCATGGCATAATCTTAGGACCATGATGTTAGTGGGTTGTTATTAATCAAGCTTTAAATTGTAATGCTACAGACGTTAATTGTATTCAGTTTTTCAGCTTCAAAATCTATTGCTCTCATTTTCTATTTTTTCTTAACTGCAGCAATACTCTGTTTCTTCTTTCTTTATTTTAAAACAACTACAATTGATCAACACTGTATGTCAAGCAAAATGGCACTAACATTCTTATCATCTCACTGTATATGGATGATTTGCTTGTGACAGGAAACAACACAAGTCTTGTGGAGAAGTTTAAGCAAGAAATGATGGAGGCTTTTGAGGTGACAGATCTCGGTTTGATGACTTTCTTTCTTGGAATGGAAATTGTGCAGGATGAACATGAAGTTTTTATCTGTCAGAAGAAATATGCCAAGGAGATTTCAAAAAAGTTTAAACTTGAAGAACGCAAAGAAATGAGCACTCCTATGAACCAAAAGAAAAAGCTCTGTAAAGAAGATGCAACATATAAGATTGATCTGGCATATTTCAGAAGTCTAATTGGTTGCTTAATGTACCTCACAGCAGCTCGGCCTGACATTTTGAATATTGTAAGTATCTTGTCTCGGTTTATGCATTGTGCAAGGGAATTGCATCTCAAGGCTGCAAAAAGGATGATTAGATATGTCAAAGGCACATGTAATTTTGGCATTAAATTCACGAGGAGCAAAGAGTTCAAGCTGGTTGGTTTTTCAGACAGTGATTGGGAAGGTTCCATTGATGATTTAAGGAGCACTTCAGGTTACTGTTTCACACTTGGTTATGGTGTTTTTTCATGGTGCTCGAAAAAACAAGAAATTGTAGCTCAATCCACTACTGAAGCAGAGTTTGTTGTTGCAACAGTTGCTGTTAATCAAGCTTTATGGCTGAGAAAATTTTTAATTAATCTTAACTTGGAGTAGAAGGAGAGCACTGAGATTCTTGTTGACAACTGTCATAACCTATTTTTAGGCTCCCGCACAAAAAAGAAGAAAATACAAATAAATAAATAAATAAAAATAATAAAATAATATATGTTAAAAAAATAAAAAATAATAAGAATAGTGAGAAAAGGATGCCAAAACGCCCTAAAAATGGTCAAAATTGGTTGAGGAAGTTCAAAATTACAAAGATTAAAATTTGACAGTATTTTGTTGACTGGTGAGAGCCTTGTTGACAAAGAAAATTTAATTTGAGAAAGAAAAGTCCAAAATCATATGTTTATGGACTCAATTAAATTTTATTGAAGGTTTAATTGACTTTATGGAGAGTTTGATTGCAAGAAAAATTGACTTTGGAGTCAATTTGGGCTTTAATTGGAAGAAATTAGAGTTCTAGGGTCAATATAATTTTTAAGAGTTAATTTGGTCAAATCAGGGGCTTAATTGCATAAATATTGAAGTTTGATGGCCAATTAGGGACTTAATTGAAGAAATCCGAAACCAAGGACCAAACTAGAAAAGACGCGTAAATAGAGGGGTTGTAATTAAAATCGGATCAGGGGCCAAATTGAAGAAATTAAAAGTTTATTACTCAATTGAGGGTCAAATTGCACTAATTCAAGACCAAGGATCAAGATGAAAAAGGCGGCCAACTTTAAGGCCGCTGTTTGATTTTCGACAGGGATGCAAGTGCATTGTTTTTTAAATCAAAATTGCAATTGAGGACTTGATTGAACAAATCACAAATTGAGGACCAATGTGAACATGTTTTTGCCGCCTTTCCCTTTTAAATGAAACGACGCGTTTTGTCCAAAACGGTGTCGTTTTTAAGGCATCGTGGGTCTTCTTCTTCCTTTGGACGCGTGAAGCAGGGGAAGAAGAAGATTTTTCTTCTTCTGTCACCGACTCCCACTCTCTCTTAAACCTCAAAAAGATGCCGACCTAACTAATGGCCTACCACCCTCCAGCTGGCACCCCCCATCTACCCTGCCCTGTCCCTTGACCGGACAGAGGTAGGGCATTTTCACTGCCCTTCTCTGCCTATAAATATAGAGGCAGAGAGAAGAGGCACAGATGGACAAAAAAAAAGAGAGAAACAGAATGAGAGAGAGAGAACACAACAGAGGGGAGAGAGAAGAGAAAAGAGAAGAGAAAGAAGAGAAAAGAGGAGAAGGGGGAGAAAACCGCAGGCCAGCGTGCCTCCACCGCCAACAGCACCGCCTCGACGCCACTGCAAGTAACCTCCCGCTGCCCAGTCTCTTTCTCCTTTTGCTCAGCCGCTATCTGCATTTTCATGCAGAACATGAATTAATTCACATTCTGCAGCAAATGGAGGGTTGATTACTGTGCTTAGACACAGTAACCACCCCATTTGGTTTTGGGTCGGGTCTGGCCCAGCCCACTGATATGGGCCGGGTCCAACCCATTCAAAAAACATTTAAGATTTTGTTTTTTTTTTTTAGAATTTTACAATTTCCCAGCACAGTTTCTTTTATCCATTTTGGTTAATATCAGTATGTGTTTTACGTCGTAAAAATACAAATCCAGTAAACGAATCGACAATTAGAAATCACAACAAGACTTTAGATTTTATCAGACAAAACAATGCAGCTTACCTGAAGTAGGGCGTAGTTGGGGTGCTAATACCTTCCCTTTATGCAACAAGTCTCCGTACCCGATCTCTAAGACTAGTTAGGGTTCCTAGTGATCAAAATACTAGGTGGCGACTTTCAGTCCATATTTTATTGATAAGAGACAAGAATTCCTTGTCTCTCCATACTCGCTAGGGATATCATTACATTGTTTCCTTGAGGGTGGACAATCGCCACAACGCCGCACACGTGCGACAACAATCAAGCTGCTATTGCTATCTCTTATAATCCTGTATTTCATGGCAAAACTAAGCATTTCAACATTAAGTTGTTCTTCTTAAGGGAAGTACAAAAAGATGAGCTATTGTTCTTGTCTACTGCAAAATAGAAGATCAGGCTGCAGACATTTTCACCAAGCCTCTGCCAGTTAGCAAGTTTGAATTTCTGAGGACAAAACTTGGAGTTTGCAGTTACTAAAGCAAGGAGGAGTGTATGAAAACGTGCTTAGAACTGCTGTTGTTGGAGTCATAAACATTGTTTAGTGGTTTGAAATATTTCATACCTGTTCCTATTTCTTTGTTTTATGTTATTTCTTTTGTTATCCATGATTGTGATCATGGCGTAATCTTAGGACCATGATGTTAGTGGGTTGTTATTAATCAAGCTTTAAATTGTAATGCTACAGACGTTTATTGTATTCAGTTTTTCAGCTTCAAAATCTATTGCTCTCATTTTCTATTTTTTCTTAACTGCAGCAATACTCTGTTTCTTCTTTCTTTATTTTAAAACAACTACAATTGATCAACACTGTATGTCAAGCAAAATGGCGCTAACATTCTTATCATCTCACTGTATGTGGATGATCTGCTTGTGACAGGAAACAACACAAGTCTTGTGGAGAAGTTTAAGCAAGAAATGATAGAGGCTTTTGAGGTGACAGATATCGGTTTGATGACTTTCTTTCTTGGAATGGAAATTGTGCAGGATGAACATGAAGTTTTTATCTGTCAGAAGAAATATGCCAAGGAGATTCCAAAGAAGTTTAAACTTGAAGAACGCAAAGAAATGAGCACTCTTGTGAACCAAAAGAAAAAGCTCTGTAAAGAAGATGGAACATATAAGATTGATCTGGCACATTTCAGAAGTCTAATTGGTTGCTTAATGTACCTCACAACAACTTGGCCTGACATTTTGAGTGCTGTAAGTATCTTGTCTCGGTTTAAATTGTAATGCTTCAGACGTTTTTCAGCTTCAAAATATATTGCTCTCATTTTCTATTTTTTCTTAACTGCCGCAATACTCTGTTTCTTTTTTCTTATTTTAAAAAGCTACACCAGTATACAGCAATGCAATAGCTTGATGCTGGCCTCCACAGTGTGCTATAAGTTGATCTTTGAATGAGATGATAGATTTTCATAATGGCGAGGAAGTTCGCTGAGGGGAAGCATCCCAAATGGAGAGATTAGAGAGATAATAATAATGAATCCACTGAATCCAAATGGAATCAGTTTTGAGGTGGATGTTCCACAGCTACTTAGCAATGAAGCTTTTGTTATGTGCTTTAATCTCAAACAGACCTAGGCCCCCTTCATTTTTAGGTAAACAGACTGTTCTCCATGCAACCAAAGCTGATTTACTCTTCAGAATATCACCTGTCCATAGAAAAGTTTGGCAGATGCTAACTATCTGTGTGATTACAAGCTCTGGAATGGGAAAAATGCTCAGCCAAAGTGCACCATGCCATAAAGAACCGATCGGATCAACTCAACCCTCCCAGCATAACTAAGATGTTTCCCCATCCAATACTGAACTGCTGATTCTAGTTTCTGGAGAAGAGGAGTGAATTAACTAGAAGCCTGTGAGGACTGAGAGGGACTCCAAGATATCGAAATGGAAAGCTGCCTTCAACAAACCCTGTATCCTCAAGAATGACTTGCTGGAGCCTCTCACCAACCCCTCCAAAGTAAATAGAAGATTTATCAACATTAATGGACAAGCCAGAGATTTTCCCAAAGATTAATAGCTGCTGAAACAAACAAAAAACTGATTGCCTATCTCCCCGAGAGAGAAGAATAACATCATCGGCAAAAGCAAGGTGACTGATGCCATGGACTCCACACTTCGGGTGGAAACGAAAACCAGGACTCATAGAAGCCCTTTGCAGTATCCTTGAGAAGTACTCCATGCAGGTGACAAAGAGATAAGGGGAGCGGGATCACCTTGACGTACCCCATTCTTCCCGGGAAAAAAACCCATAGATGCTACCATTGACAACAATAGAGAAGGAAGCAGTCTCCACTGTGAAGTCAGCCACCTAAGTCCAGCCACCTAAGTCAATAATGGTGGGAGTCAACAATGGTGGTGAAGCCATCCTTCCTTAGTCACAAATTGTAGGCACCAAACATGTGCCACTTGCCTTGCTTTGTCTTTTGCAAGACAAAGGCAAGGATACTTGCCTATAAATAGGCAGTGCATCCTTGCCATAAAAATCACACCACAAGAGAGAAACAAGAGAGGAAGAGAAGAGTAAGAGAGGGAAAGTAATCCCACAAAATTGTGAGGTATTTGTGAGAGAGTAAGTGAGGTGTTTTCTCCTATTAATAGAGAGATTTCAGTTGTTCTCCTATTAGTAGAGAGAGGTTGTAATTCCCACATTACTTAGTAAAATCCTTCTATACTTGCCCGTGGACGTAGCCAAATTGGGTGAACCACGTAAATTCTTGTGTGTCTAATTTCTCATTTTATCTTGTCCCTTGCCTTTTATCTTGTCGGGTTTGCATGCCAGTATCCTAACAGTGGTATCAGAGCCTTTTGGTTGGTGTTGTTAATACACAAAAGTTATTCGTGTATACGGTTACTATTCACGTCTACGGCACTATTCACCTATACGGCACTATTCATCCATACGGTACTGTTCACATACGTTACTGTTGGCGTATATAGAAAGTCAGTGCGGTGATTAAATACAGTCTAGGAAGTTCTGTCTAAGGAGATTGGGTTT
>Ga0325410_1001358_pt1 | contig 26967 bp, 17 predicted proteins | sample PopdelMetagenome_16_FD_206182 | JGI IMG/M metagenome (GOLD analysis project Ga0325410, IMG submission 206182) | Populus deltoides microbial communities from Bellville, Georgia, United States - Xylem-PdIQD-R3 | ecosystem: Host-associated > Plants > Phyllosphere > Stem > Wood/Secondary xylem...
AGTGTTTATGCAGGATGGTGATGAGCACTTCGTGTTCAGAGGAAGATGGAGAAGCTGAGAAGCGTAGGGAGCTTGTGAAGGAGTCGTTTGAATTGGCTGTAAAGTTCTGTTTTGGCGAAGTCTTGGGTCCTTTGAAAGTTCTGGGGTTTCGGCTATATGGAAAACGGGCTAGGGACTTAATTTGAGCAACAAATATGATGCATTGTTTCAATGAATTCTGATGAGTATTAAAATCTAAAATGTCTAGAAATAAAGTTTATATGTTGGATAATTAGTTAATTATTTTTAATTAAAGTAATTTGATTTATTTTTTTCAGCCAGGTATTTTGTGGTTTGATATAAAAAGTTTAGGTACAAAGTAGCTGGTGGTGCCTGGTAATTAAGTTAAGGTGACTGGTAAATGATACTTGCAAAATGTTTTTTTTTTTTTTTATGGATGTGAGGACTTTTAGATGCTTAAGTTAATAACTTTGTAAGGAGAGAAATTACATAATATCTTAGAGAAATAGGTTCTGAATATGTATATTAAAAGTGTTAAGAATGAAGAGATTGTGAATCTTGAGTTTGAAGGATTTATGATGTATTTATAGCACATGAGTCTTGTCCTTTTATGGAGAGGAGGGATTGAAGAGTAATTAACTCAAAAATAATATGTATTGGATCAATATAAAATATCGAGGTACCCGCGTAGGGTTCTGGAAAAATTCTCAATGGAGAGTTAGGCTCGGGAAAGTTGCCTTAACTTATTAGAGGTAAAAAATGGGTCCAAACGCACTTCATAGGACGACTCCATTGAGTTAGGCACCTCTTCTAGAGAGTGACTATTAAGTCAGGCTCCTCCCTTAGAAAGAGCCCATGGAGTCGGGCTCCTCCTGAAAGCAATAGAGTGTGGGCTCATCCCCTATGGGGACCCATGGAGTGGGTCTCCTTAGTGTGCCTAGATATGTTGAATGAGGCCTTTTAGGGAGGGTTTTGGGCCCATTAAACCTAGTCTTTGTGATATTAATACGCAAAGATTTGTAAAAATGTCTGGTACAATGAATTTTATCGAGTTTTCTTCATTTAAAAAGAGGGTTGAAAACCTCAGGTAATAAATGGCTAGGGAGACGAACTCATGTCAATGCCCATACTTGGAAAGATTTCTAAAAGCCGAAGAGGTCGGATCCATGTCGACACCCATACTTAGAAATGTTTTGAAGGGGCAGAGGGGAAAAGCTCATGAAGGGTGGTGTTATTGCATTAGAGAGACCAATTTCATCCATTAGATAATAGTTACATTGGAGTGTGAGAGGCATGTGACTTTTCTAATGAGAAAAATCATCAATGAAAGTAACTAAATACTTATAACCATCAAAAGATTCAATAATAGGTCCCCAAACATCATATATTCAAGTTCAAAAATCTTATTAGCTCTATACAAAGAAGGCATAAATAATAGTCTAGTGAATTTTAATAAATGACATGTATCACAAGCGATGTAATTGGTACCTAAATTAGGCATCAAATTGGCGCGAACAATTTCAGAGGGATGCATTAAACATTAATGCCATAAAATTAGACATGGAAAGAAAGGAAAGAGCAAAAAACTTGAAAATTCTTGATGTTCTAAGGATTTCTTGAAAGATAATAAAGTCTTTAGAAAAAGAAACCTTCACCAATTATCTTCTTGGTGACAAAGTCTTGAAAAATAACATAGTGAGAATCGAATATAGCATGATGATTAAGAGTTTAGGTGAGTTTGACAATAGAGAGCAGCTAAAATGGAAAAAAAGAGAACACATATAACCATAGATTCTACATCTTTAAATAGTAATTTAACCTTTCCTTTACCCTTAATAGAAACACTTTTTTCCCATTTGCAAAAAATACATGAGTTAGAGTAGAAAACTTCTTAAAGTGATATAAATTGATCATTTTATTTGTTATGTGATCAGTGGCACCCAAATCAATAACCCAAAAATCATGCACAGTATTAGCAACTAAAGCAGTTTTGAATGCAGTAAAAAAAAATTCAATATTGTCTTATGACAGATGCATAAAGCTTACCAAGAAACCATTAAACTTACCAAGAATAGTTGTGGAATCATAATTCTTAGAAATTGACAAACCATGATCACCCTTCTCCTGTAGATATGTAACACAATCATTAAGAAGAGCAACTGGATTGGTAGAAAAAGTTACCGCATCACTAGGTGACGAATCAACTAAGTAAGCAATAATATGAGCTTCATGTTCATAGCATTTTTGAAATCCCTTCTCCATTTCAAACTTATGTTTCAGTTTTTGATGAAGAATTCAGATTTTAGTTGTTTTCCTTCATAAGCCTTGCCATTCTTTATTTGTCTATTTAAAATATAAGCACATGTCTCTGACAAGGTGATTTTAGGCTTTATATTCATGACTTTCTTGCGGACTTCTTCTCGTTGAATTGTAGCATATACACTTGTAAATGATAGAAGATCAAGATTCATAAGAATTCGACTACAAAGATCCTCATATCTAAACCAAAACTAGATAAAAGCTAGAATATCTTATCTTCCTCTCGTTTCTGCAATACTACAACATCAATAATATAAGGGTGGTATAGTGCGAGTTCACTTCATATACCTTTCAACATTCCAAGCAATTACACATAGGTCTTGCCATCTCACTGAAGATTAGTAAAATCCTTTTTTTATTTGAAACACTCGAGCAACATTGTTCTGACTACCATATATTTCTTTCATTGCCTCTTATAGGTCAAATGAAGACTCCGAATAACTAAAAAAATTAGCAATATTGTTTTTCATAGAATTGAACAGCTAGAAATAACAAGTTGATCTTTGCATTACCAAGCTTTATAGGTTGGTGAAGAAGGGTCAAGAGGTTTAATATGGCCATTAACATAGTTGAGTTTGGACTTTCCACCAAGAGCAATTATCATGACTTTTGACCAAGGAAGATCTTGAGCTTGTTTAACAATATGGAACCCAAATGCTGATTTGGATATGGTTCTCCTTTTAAAATGTTGAAAGATTTATTTCTGGTATTAGCACCACCAGATTAGGAGTGTCTTCCATAAAAACTTTAAATAAAATACAGAACAATAAGAACCGACTTTGATACTATAAAGAAATTTAAAGGAATAGAACTTGTTTTATTTGAGCAATCATAGTCAAGTTTTACACATACAAAATACAAACTAAATAGAAAAGATAGTAACAACAACCACATCTTTCTCCTACAATCTAGGCATAACAATTGGTAACAACCAGTCCTTATCATATCTATAAATAAGGTAACGTCAACTATGCTAATCCACAACAACTAATTTACATAACCAACGACAATAATAAAGGCAACAACTTAGGCTTTCCTTTAATAGTTTTCCTATGGTATACTTCATCCCTCTTACTACTAACATATAAAGATATGTAAGCAGGGGTAAACATGCATCCATTAGAAGAGGAGAGATTGTTTTTGAAAAAAAGTAAAATCATTAGTCTTAGTGATTCAAAATTTCCCTTGACTTTTTAGATATTTTCCCTCATATTTCTTTTCTTGACATATTTATCATGTTACCGTATTTTTGGAATAATTATGTATAGGGATGATAATGGATACTCATGGGTCGGGTTTTTCAATATCCATACCCGAACCCGATCCCAGATTTCTTACTTGAACCTAATTAGGCATAAACCAAATCCAACCCAATTGGGTTTTAGGTATCCATTAGTCATCCATCAAATATCTATGAAGTATTCATACTAGACCCGAACCAGAACTAGAACCAGAACCAAAACTATAATGTGTTGTGTATACGATAGTTCTTAAATTAAAATAGCTGGATCTTTCATTTAATCAAATGATCCAAACAGAGCAATTTAAGAATCAATCAAATTTGCATTGATCAAATGTGTACAACATATACAAAAATAGACAATATAAATCCAAACATTAATATGGTAATTAAAACGGTGCATTTCAAATCCTAGGATAAAAAAAGCAGCAGATACACCAAACTTTTAGATCCATTCCTTTCATTCATAATAACCAAACCCCAATAATTTTAGCACCCTAAATTCCCTAAATTGACACCACCAAAATAAAATATCAAGGTAACTGCAAACTTCATGATACAAGAAAAAAACCCAAAAGCAAATATGTCATTAGGGTTTAAAGTTGAAAAAAAGTTATTCTTTATTGGGTTGTTCTATCCATTTGATAAAGTATACCAAAATTAAAAAAAATTAAAGTAAAAACCAAAAAGAGCTGGAAAACTAGTTTTAAACCTTGAAGTCATTATGCGACTTTGGTATAAAAGCCATATTTGGCTTATATCTTTAAAGAGAGAGAGAGAGAGAGAGAGAGAGAGAGAGAGAGAGAGAGAGAGAGAGAGAGAGAAGGGGGGGGGGACAGAGACAAGGTTGTTTCAAGTGCAAGATTGTGTGGAACAGAGAATAAACAAACATGTTGCTGGTGTTACGACAAGTCTACTGTTAGTTAGAGATTGGAGAAGACAGCAAGAGAAGGGAAATGTGACAGAGAGACTGTAGTTTTTCTTTAAATATAGAGATAGGTACAAATGTAATTTTTTTAAAAAAATTTAAGATTATATATATAGTTCGGGTCGAGTTTAGGCAAAGTTTTGGGTCGAGTAGAGCAATATCCATATCCTATCCAAACTTGACCTTTTTACTTCGTGTATTACTCGAACCTGAACCGAACTAAATGGGCAAAACAAATTCCTATCCATTAGGGTAAATTTATGTTAGTATCCATTGGGTTTGGATGAAATTGACATCTCTAATTATTTATTAAGTTATTGTTTACATGGACTATTTTACTATTGTTTAAATTGAATTTTTTATTTAATATTTTTATTAAATATGATATTGATTATTAGAGGAATATTAATTTGTGCATTAGTACATAACAATGTTTTCTATCATTCTAATCTACGAACCGCTAGCTCTATTCCTATATATAAAATATATGGTAAGAACAAAAACTCAATAATCAAACACTTGGAAGGGTTTTGTTAGAGAAGAATAATATAAATCATATCTTGGAACCTCACCTAACAGCTTAAGCTATTGGGTTGAGATGGTTCTTTGACAAGTATATTCACGCGTCCATTTGTTTATTAATTGTTTCTAATGAATGTATGCATAGATTTATATATGGAGTTTTATTTATCGTTATACTAAAGTTAACAAGTAAAATAAATAAAAGTTTTCATTTATCGAAATAACTAGCTAACTACTTGTGGAATCTTAATTTCATCCAAATCCTATTATTGTGTTTTTCTTTTTTTTTAAATCACAAGATTATACTTTTTATACTAAAAATCTTGGAATGAAAAACACCTCCTTCATTGTTCATATATGAACAATGAAAATGATCCTTTTTTTTTAATGAATAATGAAGGAGGTGGCTTCTTCTTCTTTTTTTTTTTGTCATTCTTTTTTCAATTTCATCCTTTCACATTTGCTTGAATTTTAATTTATTTTCATAAATTATTTTGGTTTGCTTTCTATGAACTTATTGCAGTCTCAAATAAACATCTTGACATTTGATTTGTGATTAATTTTATGAGCATTTATTTTTATTAAATCACAAGATTATACTTTTTATACTAAAAATCTTGGGATGAAAAAACACCTCCTTCATTGTTGATATATTATACAATACTCTAAATGTTGTGGGGGAATCACTGTTCACCCATACCAAAATCACTGTGGATTACAACAGTAATCCACAGTGCATTTGTTTTTTGCACTTTTTTATTTATTTTCCCTTTTTTCATTTTTTTTGTGACTTTTTTTTTACTTTATTTTTTTTGCACTTTTTATTTTTTTTCCCTTTTCTTGTTTTGTATTTTTTTTCTAAAATTATCTTTGTCAATTTTAGTTTTTTAATATTGAGTTGATTAAAAATTTTGTTTTGTAATTTTTTTCATTTAAAATACTGTGGATTGCTACAGTGTTTTTCCACATGATTTTTCTATTTTATTCTTTTATTTTTCAAAACTATATTTGTTGATTTTATTTTTTTAATATTAAGCTGATTGATAATTTAGTTTTGTAATTTTTTTATTTAAAACATTGTTGATTGCTACAGTTTTTCTCTACGTGATTTTATTTATTTATTTATTTTTTATGATTTTCTCCAAAATTATCTTTTTAAATTTTATTTTTTAATATTGAGCTGGTTAAAAATTACAGTTACAATATATGAGGGAAGCATTGTAGATTTCCTCGCAAATTATTGTGGATTGCTATAGTGTTTTTTCCCATATAGTTTTTTTTGATACTAAGCTGGTTAGGAATTACAATTAAGTAATAAGCTAAAGGGTGTGAGGAATTCACTGTTAACCCACACCCAATGCATTGTGGATTACAATAGTAATCTATAGTGCATTCCTCTCTCTCTTTTTTTTTTTACTTTTTTGTTTTTTATTTCATCTTTTTTTTCTCCAAATTTCCCTTTTTTTTCTTTTTTTTTCAAAATTACTTTCCTTTTTTTTCCAACTTTTTCCCTTTTTTTGTTTATTTTTTTTAAAATTATCTTTGTCGATTTTACTTTTTTAATATTGAGCTGGTTAAAAATTTTGCTTTGTAATTTTTTTCCTTTAAAATACTGTGAATTTCTACAATGTTTTCCCACATGGTTTTTCATTTTTATTTTTTGATTTTTCAAAATCATATTTTTTGATTTTATTTTTTTAATATTGAGCTGATTGAGAATTTAGTTTTGTAATTTTTTTCTTTAAGACATTGTTGATTGCTTATAGTGTTTCTCCGCATGGTTTTTGTTTTGTGATGATTTTCTCCGAAATTAACTTTTTTGATTTTATTTTTTAAAATTGAGCTGGTGAAAAATTACAGTTACAATATGTGAGAAAAACACTGTAACTTTCCTTCTAAATTACTATGAATTGTCATAGTATTTTTTCCCACATGATTTTTTTCTAGTTTCTTTTGTGTTTTCTTTTTTTGTAATATTTTTTTTCAAAATTATTTTTTTCAATTTTATTTTTTTAATATTGAGCTGGTTAGAATTTAACTTTGTAATAAAGCTTAATCATATGGAGAAAGCATTGTAGCTTTCCTCACAAAACACTATGGATTGCTAGAGTGTCTCTCAACATGATTTTTTTTTCTTATGATTTTTTCAAAATTATCTTTGTCAATTTTATTTTTTTAATATTGAGCTGGTTGAGAATTACAATTACAAGTCATTACAAATAAGACTAAATCACGTGGGGAAGCACTGTAGGTTTTATTACAAAACATTATGAATTGCTACAATGTTTCCAACATGGTTTTTTTTCTCTGTTTTTTTTGTTATTTTTTTCTAAAATTATATATGTCGATTTTATTTTTTTAATATTGAGCTTATTGAGAATTTAACTTTGTAATTTTTTTTTAAAACACTGTGAATTGTTGCAGTGTTTTTCCATATAATGTTTTTATGATTTTTTCCAAAATTATCTTTGTCGATTTTTTTTTAATATTAAGTTGATTAAGAATTATAATTACAATAAAGATAAATCATATGGGGAAAGCGTTGTAGTTTTTCTCACAAAACATTGTGAATTGCTACAATATTTATCCAAATGATTTTTTTATGATTTTTTCTAAAATTATCTTTGTCGATTTTATTGGAGAAAGCACTGTAGTTTTCTTCACAAAACATTGTCAATTGCTACAACGTTTTTTCTCATGGGTTTTTTTCCTTCTAAGATTATCTTTGTTAGTTTTTTTTTTTTAATGTTAAGTTGGTAGAGAATTTAGTTTTGTAATTTTTAAAAAATATGGCGAAAACAATCATTTTGTTTAGTCTCTAAGTTTTTGATCACCAACACAACTTTTTTTCCATCATGAAATATTGGCTCCATCATACCTTTAGCTTTTATTACTTATTTAGCGCTGGTTCATAATTATAACACTATCAAGTATATTTGTTTTATAAGCTTGCGGCAGCGCGCGTGCATGCCATCTCGTGAACACTAAAAGATGTTCCTTTTTTTATGAATAGTGAAGCAGATGACTTTATTTTTTTTGTATTTTTATTCTCTCTCTCTTTTTTCTTTCATTTTGATCATTTTTTCTTAATTTTACCTTCAATATTTGTTTGATTTTGAATTTATCTACATAAATTATTTGGGTTTATTTTCTATGAGGTTATTGCGGTATTAAATAAATATCTTGATATTTGATTTGTGATTAACTTTACGAGTGTTAATTTTTGTTATCATATAATTACGTAAAAATTAGTTTTTAAAAAAACAGAGTTCCTAGACCACCAAAGTTCATTACCCAGATTGCAAATTCAGCAAGTTAAGTTATGAGACTCGGGTCGATCTAATATGTCGTTATCTTAATATTAAAAAAAAAACAGTTATCTTGAATTTTCTAAAAAGTCAAATAATATTTAGGTCCCAATTATTCAGGTTATCTTTGTGTTTTCTAAACCAATTGAGAGCAACTTTAATTTAATTTAATTTTAAACATAAAATAGTTACACACTCCCTCCCTGCATGCATGTTCAGAGTGGGGTAGAAAGAACACTGGGTATGCACTCCATGCATGTTCAGCAATCGATTTGATCCTACGCAATTATTATTGGACTAGCATTTAATTAATCTAATAAATGAGGACTTTTAAAATAAGAGTATGATAGGAATTTGGATTATGAATCTCCATGGGTTGTCGGCCCATAAATGCATTTCTATTCATTGCGCTCTTAGGGTCCGTTTGTATTGCGTATGAAATTACATTTCATTAAATTTTGATTTTTTTTGTTAAAATTAAGGACGGTTTGTACTTTTTGGATCGTTTTGATGTGATGATGTCAATAATAATTTTTAAAAAATGAAAAAACATTATTGACATGTATTTCAGCACGAAAAGCTATTTGAAAAGCAACCACAACCACACTGCTAAACACTCTCTTAACATCTTCAGCAAATAAAAATATAGATAAAGTTAAATAAAATCCATCTCTCAAATCGCATTCTATTTCATGCATACATTTGTTTCAGTTTGAAGAATGTTCTTTCTGCTTCAGGAGAGTCAGCCACTGTGTTGGACGGATCACATGATATTTATTCTCAAGCTGCGTGGCTTGAGTGGATTCTCTCATATTGTTAAGTGCTGAGAAATTTATATTTAGACCATGCTCTTATTACTGCTTGTTTAGAATTAAGATTGAAGCTGTTTTTTTTTTTTAATTATTAAAATTTGATTTTTTTATTATTTTTTTATCATTTTGATGTGTTGATATCAAAAATTAATATTAAAATATAAAAAATATTATTTTGGTATATTTTAAAACAAAACATACTTTGAAAAATAATCTCAATTATGCTTACGCTGTTAAATACTTTTTTATAGTATAATCATATACAATGAAGAATGAATTACACTTGCAAAATATGTGTGTGCTGGTTTAATAATGGAAGATATCCATATATCAATTTATATATTAGTTAAAATTAATTTTTTTAATCACATTAAAAATATAGTATCAATCATATTTAGTAGAATAAGTTTTCATGAGTGGTTGCTTAAAAAAGATCTTGCAATATTATTTAATAATTAATTTTTAATCTTACGGAAAAAGGAGCATCCCATCTGGAGGTCGGAGAACACAGATTTCGATAAGTAAACGGGTTTCAGGCCCACTAAAGAATATGAAAAATAACATACCTTCAGTTTTATTCCAATTTGGGCTGGAAGGAGAATTCCCTCTTAAGCCCAATGGTGGCATTTGAATGAATGACTGAAATCCGCTGCCATTGCAGGGTGTGCTTGTTTGGCACTTTTGATGTATTTTTTTGGGTTATTGGATAGAAAACGGTTTAAGAAAAATATTTGTAATGGTACTTGGTTAAAATTATTATGAGATAAATTTTTATAAGTAAAATAAATAAAAAAACTGGTTTTTACAATGAAAAAAATAATATTTTAGTTTTCAAAATTAAAGTTTAAAATGTAATTTTACATGAAGCTCGTTGAAAAAAAAAAAATATATATTTACCTAGTCATGGTGATCTTTTATCATTTCTTTCTCTCTTGATAAATCCCTTTCATTAGCTTTTATATTCCAGCTATCTCTATGCTATAAAACTCTTATAAGATGCATATTGATTGTCAGAATCTTTAAAATATAATTTTGATTTTATTATCATAAATAAAATAAATTTGTAGTATGATTGTGAAAACCAGCACAAATCTAAGAAAAATTTTGTTTAACCTTCTCATAATATATTGAAATAAAAAAGAACGAGGGATTTGAATAAAAAAATTAAAGAAACAAACTTTTGAAAATAAAAATAATAAATTGATATGTTGTTAACTCAATTCAAGGGTCCACACATTCATTCCTATTAATCTATTGATCATCAAAGTAAAATAATATTTTTTCAAGTTAAGCAAATAAATTCGATATCCCTTAAAGTTGAGGGGAATTGATGAGATTACAAATAAATTAAATAGATAAAGCTCTTTAATCAATTTCTTACCATTAAACAAATTTAATATTAAAAACAATTCTTATTCACTTGACAGTAATCTTAGGAGTAAAGTCTGTGAAATTATTTTAAGCAAACATTTAAAAACTTGACAATTTAACTTACTTTATTTTTCCCTAATAAGTCAAGATGAGAGTTGTAGCAATTAAATTAATTCTTTTACTTCTAACTCTAGTCCCTAACAACAATTATGGATTGAAAAAAACTAGAAAGCATGCATGCTATCTAAAAATAATTTAATAGGCTTAAATAACAATCAATAACATAATCCTGAATAAGAAAAAATGAATACTTGAATCTGAAAGAATTACAAAAGTAAGGTTACTTCTTATAACTTGCTAATGAAAATGATGTGTATTCCTTTTGAACCGAAATTAGAAATTAGTTCATAATTGCTGAAAAATTAATAAAAATAGAGAAAAAAAATGTTGCAGAGCTTTTGTTTCAGTCGTGTTCTGCTCTATTTATTCTCTCTCTTGGATGCCGAATTTCTTTAGAATGCTTAAGCTAATTAAAAGTCCTTAAACTACTTAATTCATTCTTTCTTTATCTAGTCCTTAAGGTTGGTTAAATCCCTCAGAATTTATGTTGAAAACGGACTTTGCTGCTGTTAGGACTCTGCTGCTGTCACAACTTTATTATAATTCTAACTCTGCTGCAACTTAGACCTTGTTTCTAACTTAGATTTTTGCAATATTTGACCATCCCAGCTATATTTTTTCATTTATAACATGTTAAAGGCTTGATTTGCACCTTTATTAGGTCATAAGTCTTATCATTTCTATGTTAGACTCTAAACCATAGTGGGATGCTCGACACCGTTAGTTTCCTCATCAGATCAGAAGATCAATCTCATCCTTCAGATTGCGTTTGAATTTTCGCATTCAAAATGATTTTATCTGACCTAGAATCCTTCATAAAAGTTGTAGTCCTGGATGTATAGATGAGTTTGAGATTTTGAATAACATGATTTTGATTTTCAAGGATCAAGATATGCCAATTTGAACATGTAGTGTGTAAGTAGAGAATCCTACTACAAGTAATATTTCAGCCTGATTTTGCAGGTCTGATTAAAGGTTCAAACGAACTCGGATTTTTGCCTATAATACCTTCCTGTAAAGCTGGATTTGTGCACTTTAACTTTGATTCAGTCCACATTCACATTATGAAATTATAACTCGGTGAAAAACCTATCACAGGAAGTAAGGTCTGAAACATAAAATATAGAAATTCTTATCTTTTAGTAATTAATTCACAAAGTTTTTTAGGCATGCCAAACTCATAAAAATAACTTTCAATAAACTCAAATAATCTTAAAATACATTAAAAAGCATAGTGTAAAAGAAGTAAAAACATATGTATATTTTGCACCTATCAATACAATTAGCACTAGCTTTTTAGGCCTCTTGCCTAGTAATTTGCCTATAAATTATATTTTAAGGCTTTACTTAATAATTTTAAGCTATTGAATTAAGAAAGTTCTTAGAATAGATATTTACTAGATATGTTTTTCATGTTTCGTTGCAGGTCAAATGTTTTTTTAATCTAAAAAAAGTGCCAAGTTAAAAAAATTCAAGTCTCGAGTTATAGGTTCAAATGAAAATTTAAATAATATTAAAAAGAACAACAATAAAAAAAATTGATAAAAAAAACAAAAAAAGAAAAACAATCTGCCTAAAAAAGGTGGAAAAAAACAAGAAAACTCAGGCGAAGCTTCTAAACCTGGTCTAATTTTAAAAACTTACAACTCGTTGAATCATGGACTCAAGTTCAATCAAGAAGCTGAATTGTCAACCAATTTAATTTTGAAGGATAAAATCATAAAAGAATATTAATAAAAAAACTTGAAAAAATAATAAAAAGAACAAGGATCAAATTTGAGAGAAAAACAACTAAGAAGGATGATATTTGAAAAAAACAAATCTCAAATAAAATAAATAGCAATTAAAAGAATAAGTACAAATTTAAAAGATTAAAAAATCATAGGAGATTAAATTGAAAAAATTTAGAATTTGATAGATTATTTATATATTAAAATTAATAAAAAAAAGTCCAAAAAAGAGAAAAAAAACCTAGAAAACCTATGTGAACCTCCTAAACCTAGTCAAATATCTAAAACCTGCAACTTGTGAAATCTTGGACATGGATTTAATCAAGAAAATTAACTCTCAATAAATTTAATTTTAAAGAATGAAATCACATAAAAAATATTAATAAAAAAAACATGCAATGAAAAAAAATAGTATAAAAAAATGGAGATAAAGTTCGATAGAAAAAAAAACCTAAAGAGGATAAAATTGAAAAAAACAAATAAAAATGATCCAAAAAAATAAATTGCAATTAAAATAACAGGGACCAAATTTAAAAGATTAAAAAAATCACAGGGGCTGAAATTAAAAATATTTATAATATGATAGATTATTTATAAATTAAAAAATAGTAGGGGTTGAAATAGAAAGAAATTTTTGAGTGTTAACCCAACAAAATCAAAACACAAAAAATAAAAAAAGAAGGATAAAAAAATAAGAAAATATCAGTTTACAAACAGGAAAAAAAAAACAAAGCAAACTTGGAGGACCTCTTAAATTTTGTCTAATATCTAAAAGTCACAACGTGTGAAATCTTTGACCCGGATCTAATTAAAAAACCTAATTCGCAACCAATTCAATAAAAAAATAGTGAGGATTAAATTTAATAGAAAAAACTAAAAAATGTTATAATTTAAAAAGATTATAAAATGATGCCAGTTAAAATAAAAAAACAATTAAAAGAATAGGGGCTAAATTTTAAAGATAAAAAAATAACAATTAAATGAATAGAGACCAAATCTTAAAGATTAAAAAAATCATAATGGTGAAATTGAAATTTTTTTGTAAAAACCAAGCAAACCCGAACAAATATCATAAACCTGGTTAAATTTAAAAAAATCGCAACCCGTGAAATCTTGGATCCAGTTCCAATCAAGATGTTTATTATGAACTAATTTAAAAATATAAAAGTTTAAAAGTTGTCAAAGCAAAAGAATGAGTATTAAATTTGATAGGAAAAAAATATAGGAAAAAAATATAAATAAGGGTGAATCATAAAATAAAATCATTTATGATTTAGAATAAAAACTTGTCAAGGCTAAAAAAATAACAATCAAAAGAAGAGGGATTAAATTTGATAGGGAAAAAAAAGCAAAGGAGGGTGAAATCGTAAAACAAAATCAATTGAAAAAATGATTTCAAATAAAAAAAATAGCAATAAAAAAAACGATGATCAAATTCAATAAATTATCCAAGATAAAAAAAGTCATAATAAAAAGAAAAATGACAAAATCTAAAAAACCAACAAATTAAAGGGTTGTTCTTGAATTTTTAAGGGGTTTATGTGAAAATCTATGTGTAGGGGAGAGAGAAGAAGAAGGGAAAGAAATGGTTGTTGGTGCCAAATCACCTCAAATCTTGGCACATGCGCCACCCCATCTGGTTTGGGGCACCGAGACCTTTTAAATGCCGCCTCAGAAGGCAGCGTTTTATGATTGGACAACCTCCCATGCGCCGCCCGATCAATACGAGGGTCTTCTATACGCTCACGCATGCCGCACACGTGCTAATAATTTTTTTAAATTATATTTAATAAATGCAATTTACAATAATATTCCTAAGCACCCTTGAAAATTACAATAAAAACAATATTAGATGATGAAAAAAGCTCTTGGATTAAAATTCAATTGGTTTTGTTTTTAAAAGTATCAACGTAATTACATTGTTCTAAAAATTAAAAATACAAAAATATCTATAAGAAGTAGATCTTAGATTATTTTATTCTAGAGTTAAATTAATAATTTTACTGCATAAAATAAAACAAAATTATCAAATTAACACATAATTTTAAAAAACAATTATATTATAATAAAAGACAATTTTACTCCGAAGCTTAGTGAATTTCCTTTTTCTCCATGATAAAATCATAATTATAGCATAGTAACTTTCTTAGCGGATTTTTTTTTAATTATTATTATTATTATTATTATTATTATTATTATTATTATTATTATTATTTAATGTGAATCAATGAAAGTCTGACGTGAGAAAAACATAAAGAATTATGACAGAGTTTACCCTGCGCCACCAGCTTACACGGTCTTAAATTAATTCTGAATATAAATATTTTTTATTCCCGTCAAATTGCTGATTTTGCATTTAACTATGATTACCTTTTACTAAATAATGTTGAACGTATACATTGACTTCATGTTTGGAGTTGAGTTTTAATTGTTTTTTACTTTTAGGAAAAAAATTGATTTTTTTATTTAAATTAATTGATTTTATAATTTTTAAATTATTAATAAAAAATATTATTTTAATATATTTCTAAATAAAAAAAATACTTTAAAAAACAACAACTTCTAAACTAAAAAAACCAGCCTGTTTTCCTAACTATAATTCATAGAAATATAAGATAACCATAGCGTGCTTCTGTGTCCATTTCTCAGATTAAACATGTGCTTGCATGTATTCAAAGAGAATATTAATAATAAATTTTATCACCCAACAGCTCTATTTCTTTCCACGAGCCCTAAAAAGAAAAGGAAAAAAATGCAAGGTGGTGAACAAAAAATGGTGGCGAGTCTTTTGATTTGGAGCCGGCCAGGTTTAATCTAAAAATTACTTGGATAATAGCGATGATTATATTAGTTAAATTTTTTTAAAATAAATAAGATATATTTTACAAAATAAAAATTATCTTCATTTAATGAAAAAATTCAAATACAAAACCAAGATTTCCCGATACAAATAATTAAAAAAAATACTTTTTAAATATTTTATTTATAACTTTTTCCAAAATCATCATTTAAGTCAACTCACTCTGATCAATGGTAACGATGCAAAAAGATATGCGATAAAAAAAAAATAAAATAAAATTCAAGGGGTTGGCCTGGAGCAAATTTCCATCCACGGCATTCCAAAAATTCCACGAAAAACGTATTACAAAGGATACTGACATAGGTTTTCTTTAGATGATACAGTCAAAACGAAAAAAGAAAAAGAAAGGCCTGGCGGCATTAAGGACTTTCAACTATCAGCAGTGGAGCAGTTACCTGGAATGTGCGTGGATTGTGCAGGACAATAATTGTAACGTGAAACTTACATTGCGATAATTATTTATTGCAATCTTTTCTACTCTAACCATAAGAGGAGGTTCTTCAGCTAAACAATGCTACAACCTTGATATAGTTTACCAGGTATACAGTTTCTATTCATTCATCTTAGATGTTAATTAGATTTGTGATTATTGGAAAAAAAAAAAGACATTTGGATGAATCTTATAATCCTGAGAGGTGTAGTTCAACTGGTCAGGTCTTGAGTTTGCTTTCTAGATATCACTAGTTCGAGTTTCACAAACCTCGTGGTCATTTTAGGCTTATATGGTCGTTAACTTCAAGGCCTGCGGGATTAGTCGAGATGCGCGCAAGCTGATCTGAGCATCCAATTGGATGTCCTGGATTAGTATTGTATTAGTTGGATGACTTAGATTTCTCAGCTTAATCAGTACTGTATCAGTTGGATGACCTGGATTTCTCAACAAACGACAGGGCTTGTTAAATCTCGATAAAATTAACAACTCCTTGATGAGGTAAATTCAAATTTTATTTTAAGAGGGACAGATTAACAACTTAGATAATCCCGTAGTAAAACAAAAGGGAATTAACAAACTTAGATAGACGGTAACCAACAAAAAGAAAGGAAAGGAAAGGAGACCATCTGAATAGGTGTGTGGACGGGCCTTCGTACGTAGCTAGCTTCGGCGGATGATTTTGGAGAGCAGTAGTGCATGAATATTTAGGTCATCGCGTGCATGATTATTTTTAAAGCTGACCAATGAAAATCTTGAAACCTTCTATTCTATTGGATAAACTTTCATTAAACAAATCCTTAAGATTGTGTTTGATTAGTGTTCTATCTCTTATCATGTGCACATGTTTGATTAGTGTTCAATCATAGACCAGCTCTGGCTTTACTATAATAAGTCTATGATGCGGTATATATATTTATAGTTTTACGGTAGAATAAGACACCACCTCTTAAACCGCTGAAAGTCAAATTCCGCGTTCAAAATTGACTATAATTTCCCAATCCAAAGAAAAGGATCTGACTATTTCCATTAAAAATAAAAAAAAAACTATATACAGTTGTCTTGATGATCATCAAAATACTGTCGGAAGAAAATATAATCGGCTGGAAGAACAAAACAAAACTTCTTTGGTTTGCAATTCAAAGGAAATTTATATTTTTTTACTTTAATTTATTTTTAAATAAAAAATATTTTAAAAAATAATCAATATCACACTTGTAAATATCCATAGTTTCTATTTTTGCTGGTTTCTTTTGATTTAATTGCTCATTATTTTGTGGCTTCAGCATGTTTATCGTCCCCTCTAAATTAAAAAACATGTTACCATGGAGAAAATAAGTATGACTCTTTCTTCATGGAAACAATCATAAATGAGAAACTTAAACCTTTGTTTTAAACAAATGGTTTGAATTTATATCATGTTATCATTAAGCCAAATCTATTAATTATATATTTAAATCAAGACTATCTTAATCCAAAGATTTCATTAAACCCATTCATACTTGGTTGAAACCATGGATGATTTAGAAAAACTCCATTAAACCCAATTATTGTCGATATTGATCAAACTGTTCCCATTAATTAGTGCGCGGCAAAATGCACTGAGTCATATGCGCCCTGACTCATAAAGATCCCAAGCTCTCATAGCATGGGCCACATGGCTACGGCAACGTACTCATATACATCAAGAATTAACGAAATTTGAAAGAGAATTTGAAGTGGCCCATCAGCTAATTTATGCACTCAGCATTCAGTTCCTTTCCTTGAAGTTGAAAGCCACACTCGAAATTCTGGCCATATATATCTCAACGTGAATAACTTGTCGAAATACAAATATCGAATGAAGTTTGAAAAGTACTATTGCTTCTTGTTGCTAAAGCAAAAAAGAAGAGACCTTTTATGGCCCCAGAAGGACATTTTCTTTTTCATTCGGAAAATCACTCAAATGGGCAGTTCGAATTAGTTTCAGAGTTTTAGAACATTACAGGATTAATGTCGCATTAGTTCATGATTAAGTGTTTTCTTGTTGTGTTTTCTCATCATATCTTCAACAATAAATAAATAAATAAGTTTTCTAAAAAAAAAAGAAAGTGAATTTGAACCTGTGAGTTAATAAGGGGTGCCTTACAATACCTTTTTGATTTAATTTTTCCATGAGACAGTCATCCGTTATCCCATCAACGAATTTTCCTATGAGATGATATATAACATTATTTTTATAAAAATATAATAAAAATATGTAGCATGATCTTTGTTTTACATCTGGTTACTATTTATTTTTATTTTTTTTCTCTACTTAACTTTACTTTTCTTACTTTTTTTATGTTTTTTACTTTAGATATATAGAATGCATGCCAAGTTTTTCATCGAACGTATGCATTGACTAATACAAAGCCCCTACTCATTCAAACTCGATTTCAACAATTCATATTGATGACTTCTTTTTTTTTTTAAAAAAAAATCCTCAGAAAATGATTCCCTGAAATGAAAACTAGTGAGAGGTTAGTTATAAATGCATAACAACTCTAGTTCAGAACGATATACTCACCATTTGCTAGCCAGCTTTTTCTAGTCAAATGGCTGCCATGACTGCCATTCAATATGTCATTGCCCTCTTTGTCCTCTGGTTTATCACCGTCTTTCTTCAATACATTTTCAAGAGACCCGGCAAGAAACCTGCCGGTTATTGCCCCCCTCCAAGCCCACCAACACTTCCTTTGATCGGTCACCTCCATTTACTAACCCCAGTAGCATACAAAGGCTTCCATGTTCTCAACAACAAATATGGCCCTCTCCTCTATCTCCGTTTGGCCACGTATCCTGCTGTTCTTGTCTCATCAGCTCCAGTGGCCACTGAGATCTTCAAGGCACAAGATGTCCATTTTGCCTCTAGAATAAAATCCCCCTTTGAGGATAATTTACTATTTGGAAGCTCAACAAGCTTTTTCAATGCCCCATATGGGGATTACTGGAAATTCATGAAGAAGATTTGCATGACAGAATTGTTGGGGAGCAGCCAGATGAAGAAGTTAAAGAATGTTAGACATGAAGAAGTTGTGAGATTTTTGTCTAAAATGTTGGAGATAGGTCAAAAAAATGATGTTGCAGATTTGAGTGCTGAGGTATTAACACTAGCAAACAATGCTACTTGCAGGATGATCATGAGTGCTAGGTGTTCGGGGGAAGATAATCAGGCTGATCAGTGTAGAGGGCTGGTGAGTGAATCCTTTGATCTGGCTGCAAAGCTTGCTGTATGTAACTTGTTTGGTCCCTTGAAAAGGATAGGTATTTGGTACTTAAGAAAGAAAATTGCTGCTGTGCCCAAAAGGTATGATGAATTGTTTGAGAACATCTTGGTAGAGCATGAGGAAAAAGCGAAGAGAGGAGGTCCACACATGGAGAATAAAGACTTGATGGATATTCTCTTGGAAGTTTATCATGATAAAAATGCTGAAATGAGGATAACCAGGAAGCAAATGAAGACTTTCTTTCTGGTAATTATTCTCTCATCCCTTTCCCTTCTTCATTAATTTATAAATCTTTCTTGTAATTATACATGTTGGGATGACTTGTCAAGAATAAACTGTCTTAACAAATATCCCTTTTAATTCTTTTCTCAGGATCTTTTCACTGGAGGTACGAGTACTACAGCAGATGCCATACTATGGATCTTAGGGGAGCTTGTCAACCATCCTGCATCATTCAAGAAGCTGAGAGAGGAGATAGATTCAGTTGTCGGGACAGAGAGACTTGCAGATGAAGCAGATATCCCAAATCTGCCTTATTTTCAAGCATGTGTGAAGGAGGCAATGAGACTACATCCACCAGTGCCTTTATTTGATAGAGTATGCCGTGAAGATTGCAAACTTGCAGGATATGACATCCCCAAAGGAATTACAATGATAATGAATGGATACTCTATCATGAGGGATCCAAAGATATGGGATAACCCCAACGACTTCATTCCAGAGAGGTTCTTGACAGAACATGACAGCACCAAGGGGCAAAACCTGCAGATTTACGTCCCTTTTGGCGGGGGAAGGAGAATGTGCCCTGGGACTAACATGTCCTCAAGTTTGATCAATTGCAGTGTTTCAGCTATGGTTCAATGTTTTGATTGGAAGGTGGTTGGAGGAGATGGCCCAGATGGATCAAAAGTTAACATGGACACTAAAGCAGGTGTGACTATGAGCTTGGATAAACCATTCATGTCCACTCCTGTTCTCCACCGCAATTTATTTTCTGCCTGAATCCCTAAAGAAGAATCTCTCCATTTATGCATTTGTTTCTTCCTATCTATATACGTTGGCTTATCTAATTCTAGCGATCTACTCTCAAAACAAATCACCCTTCTCGGTGGCAGGCAATGCATGCTTCTGATGTGTCCCCCCCCCCCCCCCCCCCTAGTTTTTCGTAAGTAGTAAGGACAGGAACCAAAACCTGTTCTCTATCCCTTGCTTTATGAGTTGTGGTCGTTTTTAGTACATTTAACGTGTCCATAGTAGTCCATACATTTGTTAAATAACGTGCTACACACATGTGTACAGTGTACACTTCAATTATAAAGAGAAAATAATAGTATTGGCACGTTGCTCCAGATGATGACTATTTGGCACGTTGATGGATGATTTCTATCATTTTTTTCTATAATTGTTTTATCTTGTAATTTCACCATCTAAGATGACGGGTCAAGTCAATAAAATTGCCGTACCTTATTAAAATTATCTACATTATTTTTGTGATTGATATGTTATTAATTATTCCATCTCATTTTTGATAATTTGGGTGAATTTAAAATTTTATTTTAGATGGTGAACAAAGTTCATTTAATGTTGAGATTATAAAACTATATCGATGTAAAATTCATATGAGAAATTTGGACAACCTTACCCCACTAGAGGGATTTTGATGTAATATTTAGAATTTCAAAATTATTCATATGTAATTTCACCTTATAAAATCCAAATATTTAACGATCACTTTTAATTATTGCCAAAAACACTCTGTTCCCTTTAAAAAAGGAAAAAGAAAAAGAAAAAGAAAAAATAACCCTTGAGTTAGGGTTTCTATTTTCCAATTTCCCGAGAACTGTGTATTTGGGTTCAAATCAATAATCAATAAAAATCCACATGTAAATAACTAGGGTTTTTGTTCAGTCCCGATGTTGAGCTTATCTCAACAGCCCATTCTTACCCCTTCAATACCCAAACTTAGGGTTTTTAATCGACCTCGAAATTCTTCTCTTTTTGCAGCGAGGAATAATCGGATCTTTGAGTCCAATTCAAAGCTACCAAAGCATAAATGGAGAGTTTCATGTTTTAGAAATGACGAAATTTCTCAGGTAAATCCCGGGTCTGATAGTGTCGAACGTTACGTACCTGAGGAATTGGTGAAGCCTGAGTTGGATAATTCTACGAATGTTAAAAGAGATTGGATATCGAGTCTTCGAGAGGCTGCTAATGTAGAGTTGAGGGCATTTGGGAGCTCGTGGACTGTATCATGGACAGCAGAGATTATAGTTCAAATATGGGTGATGATCCATCTTGTGTTTCTTTTTGGCTGTAAGGTCCTAGTAATAACCAGTCTTTTTCTTCTTCTCCTCTTTCTCCAGCTCCGTCGCTATTTTAATTAGTTTAATTTTGTTTTTTTAAAACATTAAATTTATAATGAATATTTCGATGAATATTATTTAACATTAATTTTACATTTTTAATGTCTAATGAAAATTTATTTGGTTATAAGTTTTTTAATTGTTAATAAATAATTTTTTAAAAAATATTTTAAATTTATACCGAAAGTATAGTATCGTTTTACAATATTTACGGCCGTGCCACAATTGTCGACGGAATCACCGATGGACATAACCGACGGAAATCACTGACGACATAGTTCCGTCGATATTTCACAGAGAGTTGAAAAAAATTACGGGCTTGTGCCACAATTACCGACGGAATCACCGATGGCATAGTTCCGTCGGTATTTCACAGAGAGTTGGAAAAAAATTACGGGCCTGTGCCACAATTACCGACGGAATCACTGACGGCACTCATCGATGAACATCACCGACGGAATAGTTCCGTCGGTATTTCACAAAGAGTTGGAAAAAAATTATGGGTCTGTGCCACAATTACCGACGGAATCACCGACGGCATTACCGTTGAATTTTACAGACGGAATATTCCGTCGGTAACTTGTGGCGGGAAATTTTTTTTTGGAGCGCTTATCCGTCTGTATGTCCGTCAGAAATTCCGTCGGTATTTTTGTTTTTTTTATTGCCGACAGACATGGTGACGGAATTAGAATTACCGACGCTCATGTCTCTGACGGATTTGTTTCGTCGGAGATAGCGTCGGTAATTATTTTACTGATGGTTTTTGTTCCTTTTACCGACGGAATGAATCCGTTGGTAAAACTGTATAATGGCGTAGTGATTTTTGATAATTTGGGTGAATTTAAAATTTTATTTTAGATGGTGAACAAAGTTCATCTAATGTTGAGATTATAAAACTATATTGATGTAAAATTCATATGAGAAATTTGGACAACCTTTTACCCCACTAGGGGGATTTTGATGTAATATTTAGAATTCCAAAATTATTCATATGTAATTTCACCTTATAAAATTCAAATATTTAACGATCACTTTTAATTATCATTTCTTCATTTCCATTTATTTGTTGCTCTTGTTTACAATTACATTTCCTTTAAATTTGTGGGATGTTTTCTCTCATCTTTTTTTTTTATTAGATTATGAAATACCATTCATCTTAAAATATATATTACAAAAATTAATTTCATTATGAAGCATACAGATACCTTTGATATATATATATATATATAATGATTTTTTTTCCAAATAAGTTGAAGTTATTCATTTCACATTGCACTACCATAAGATTTTAAAATACTGACGGGATATTCCTTCAGTACAAACACACTAATTCTATCGGTGTAAAAATTACCGATAGATTTATTGATAAAAAAATATTGTTAGGAAATATCTCGTTGTTGATATTATATCTATCGGTAATCTCATTAATGATTTTTATATTAATGGATATAACGATAAATTATTGTCGCTGGTCCTTAAAAAAGAGCCGACCAATATCTGTTGTCAAATTCGTTAGTGAATATTACCGATAGAATTTTGATGGATAGTTTTGTTGGCAATATGTATGTCTCATTGATGGTTTCATTAATAGAACATCAATGACATGTTTTGTCGGTGATTCTGTCAAGGTGGATCACATAGAGAGGGAAATAATACCCCATCTTGTACATGCATAGAGGAGCCGTGATTTCAAAAATACCCTGAGAGGTTCCCAAGGTCAGTTTACTAATATGCTTATTAGGGAGGGGCATCTAGGCAATGTGCTTGCCATGTTGTTGGCAAGCTATGATTTCCACGTCCACAATGCATATATTGTTGGGGATGTCATCCTTAAGGATCTAAGGCAACCTCCCTCTCTCCCGAGGGTCGTTGGTTGGGACATAGGATGGACTCCTGTGGGATCTCGTCTCTTGAGCACCCCTAAAAGGAGAAGTGGATGGGCCCTACGTGAGGATTTCCTCTTCTTTCCACTAAAGAACAACGCTAATATGGCATCCTCCCGAACCCTTGGGCCTAATCTAAGGGACCCATATCCCTTGTTGCTTTTTTCATGTTCTAGTTGAAACGTGAACTCGTCATCAAGAATTGAAGTACTTCTCTTTCTTGAACTAAGCCTGATGTTTTTGGGCTCTATTGATTCTTACTGAAAAAGAAAGATCCTTTAAAAACTTTTTATGTCATCACATATCTTGAGAAGGATACTCAAGTGCTACATTGAGTGTTGGCCATCATTTCTTTTCCCAAGAAAAACCTTCTACCTGTGGAAAGAAACCACCTGAACTTGAGGATCCCAACGGTGTTAGGAGGGACGTATAAAAACTTTATGGGAAAGATAAAAAGGACCTTACCTGCTATGGGTATAGGTTTTTTCAAAATGTTCACGTATAATACCCAAAGATTTGGCGGGCTACTAATGGATCAACATTTATTGTTTTTTGTTTGTTTGTTTAAAATTGCTCTCCAAATGACTAACCATGAGAAGGTTAAGACCCATCATCCTTGGGCTAAGCCAAGTGCTGAGCCCAGATGCTTGTGGGTATGACGAGTTGCTAGACCCATCAATCCTACACTCAGCCAAGTGTTTGACTAGTTGCTAGACCAATAGTTCATGCGCTTGTGGGTTTGGCGAGTTTCCAGACCTATCGTTGTTGAGCGTAGCCAAGTGCTAAACCTAAACACCCCTCGATAAATTAGAGATATTTTATCCTGATAGGACCATAAATCAGGAATATTGTATCATGATTGGACCATAAATTAGACGTATTTTATCCTGATAAGACATGTCAACCTTTCCACTACAAGGAAGAGAAGCACCCGAAAAACTATAAAAGGAGAAAGCAAAGATGATCGCACCAATTTTAGTTTTTTCTCTTTGGCAATATTTGATTTATCTTAAAAGCCTTTTTTCTCAAAATATAATTGATCTCTCTCTGAATCAACACTAATTTAATTATCGGAGAGTCTCCAAATAGATAAAAGAGAATCTTTTACAGGTAACGATGCTGATCTACCTATACTTTCACCATGGAAGGGTGAACTAAATTGCCACAACTAGGAGATTAATGACTTTAGACCAGGTCCAAGCCCGACCTTCAAGCCCACAGGATAAAACAAGACCTCATCATTTTCCTTTGCATATTTTTCTGGATTTTTTTTTTGTTGTGCTCTTGCTATATTCAATAATTTTGTTTGCATTATGATTGGAGATGGATGATTTTTAGTCACGGTCTTTATATTTTGTTTGTTTGCTAACTGGTTTGTTAGTTCAGTGCTGCCATGGTTAAGTTCTTGGTTTTTTTTTATTGGGTTTTATGCCTTGTGTTGCCTTATTCAACTCACAAGGCATGTAGAAGAATGTGTTGCTAAGTTCCCTTTGCATTTTGTCTGAATCTTTCTATGCTGTATTTTAACTAGTTTTAGTAATTTTCTCTGGCATTGCAGTTGGCCATGGATGATTCTCCATCATGGTTGCTTATATTTTGTTTGTTTGCTGGCTTGTGGATTGGTTTCAGTGCTACCATGCTTTAGTTCTTGCTTTTTGTTTTTAGACTTTTTGGGTTATGCTGCCTCCTCCAGCTTTTATCACACGAACATAGATGTAATTAAGAGTTTCCTTGGCATTTTCACACAAGAACATGGTAAGTAAGGAGGCATGATGCAAGGAAATATAATAAATGAGATTCGAACTCTAAACCTAAGAAGAAGCATACTTCTTAAGCCCAAGATCTGTCCCACCATACCACGCATTAGAGGTTAATTATTATGTATATTCTTCCATGTAACGTTATGGTTCTGCCAAACGGACCAACACATGTCCACTGTATGAGAATGTTTCTTCAGACTCTGAGCAAAAAGCTTTACGCCCTCGAATACTCATTTATTAACCAGCATCACACGCACATTTACAAAATATTTCCCTCGCGTATGTTAGATATTATGATTCCTTCAACAGGTTCAATCACCGCCGAAGATGGCAAGAATGTTCATGCAAATAACAGGTGGAGGAGGGCATCTGTAATTTACACATCAAACAAATTAAGAAAAAAAGAAAGGGATTGGCTTGGAGTACCAGAAACAAATAACAAGTGGAGGGCATTTGTAATTTTATAATCTAGGCATGTTTTAAAGGTGGGCTGGTGCCTCGCCAGGCGTGGAGGCGTCTGTCTTTGAGTCCACAGGTTACGCAAACACTAGGGGACGGTTTTTTTAGCTCAGAAAATACATTTAGAGGTCGTAGTTTCCAATTTTTATATTTCTTTGATTTGTACCTCTTTTTCTTCAATTATCCTACCTCCTATCATTTACATCACTAGATTTAATGACTTTTATTGTGTTTCTCCAGTTTATCTGATATACTTAGATGCTCTACAATTTTATTCGAATAAAAAACAAGAAGAGAGGGGGAAAAAAAAACCCTTCAAACAGTGGTGTCTTATTATTTCAACCAGGCTCTGTGAGATTTATTTTCCATGATAAAATAAGGAAAGTACATTATTTACATCTAGTTTGCTACTCGTTAAGGTTTTAATTTCGTGAGTTATCAAAAAAATTATCATTATTTGGCGTAAATGATTAAAAAAATCATATAATAATATAGAAATTTATTTTTTTATGTCCATAGAATACTGAAAACTTTTTACAACTCATTTCCATAGATGATCAAACATTGAAAAAAAGTATTCATTTGTCAAAATTATTTTCATAATTTATTAATAAGAGATATATATCCCATGAGGTCGCTTATTTTCTTTATTTATTATTTTTTTAAAAGTCAAAAGTTTAGTCTCCAACATATTATCCTTAGTTTTTATTAATTAATTTTCAAATATTTTAATTTTATTAATTTTGCCAATGTTAGACAGTCTCACTCTCCCCTTCATAGTCACTGCTAGATTGGTCAAAGAACTTTACGTACACAAAAAGATTCTTAGACAAAAATAATATTTTTTAAGAAATAAGAAAAATATGATATTTGAGTCAATAACTCGACTATATTTAATAAGATTTGATAGTTTAATAATTTTATTTAAAATATCAGCAACAATAGCAAACAAATCGTTATCCTATGCCCCACTTGGATACAAGAACTTACGTTGTTGTTTCTTCACTTGGAAAGAGGAAGCGCTGCTTTTTTGTCGAAATTTTTGTGTGGTTAGGGTTTTAAAAAAAATTAAAAAAATATATATTAAAATAAAAATTTATTTTCAACAACAACATATTAAAATAATTAAAAATATATAAATAAAATTTTAAAACAAGTTACAACTGCAACACAAATAGCCATCAAATAGGCAGCCTTCACTTGCATTATAAAGGGATGGAAACAAATACCAGGCCCCTCCTCGTGCACGTGGTTAACGTTTTTATTGATAAATGGCAAATCTGCCTTAATTATTCTTTTTTTTTTCCTTTTTTTTTATTTTTATAATAAAGAAGGTCTCCTCTGAGGATCCTTTGGATTGTATATGTCATAAATATGTCGGAACCACTTAATACACACACACACACACACTCAAAGTGTTTATAATTTAGGGTTTTTAGTAGTGTAATAATTGTGTTAATAGCATGTGTTGAGCTTTTATATTTTACTTTTTTTTACGAGTTGTGTATTTCTATAAATTCTTTCTTGGATTCTGTCTTTCAAGAATCACTTCTCTAACATTTCATCTATATTGTTGGTTTATTTACTTGTTTAGTGAATAAAAATGGATTAATG
>Ga0325410_1001360_pt1 | contig 26955 bp, 17 predicted proteins | sample PopdelMetagenome_16_FD_206182 | JGI IMG/M metagenome (GOLD analysis project Ga0325410, IMG submission 206182) | Populus deltoides microbial communities from Bellville, Georgia, United States - Xylem-PdIQD-R3 | ecosystem: Host-associated > Plants > Phyllosphere > Stem > Wood/Secondary xylem...
ATAGGAATGAAGAAAATCTTGAGAGGATCAGATGAGTCCCATTGCCTCATGACATGCCAGAGAGCTTTGCCTCCTTCAATGAGACATGCTTGAATGTGTCATCAAGGAAGAGTCAACATGAAATGAAATTTTATAGAATAAAAGCATTAATCTTGCACAATTCACTCCACCAAAATATTAAATTACAGTCCTTTAGTCACTCTCAACCTCTTTCTCCAAGTTTAATTTCTTCACCAAGTTTTGTGTAATGATGAAATTTTCAAATTATTTTTTTTTTAAAAATATTATTTTGATATACTTTTAATTAAAAAAAAACTTTTTTAAAACATCATGCATCACATTATCAAACACATACTAAATCTATTATTTCTAACCTGTTTGTTTAAACCGTCAATAAAAAATAATTAAAAAACATTAAATTTGATATATTTTTTTTTAATCCAAACGCACATTCTAGACTTTTAATAAATAACCAATCTCTAATTAGCAATACAAGATTTGACCTAACTAGATATAACAAGGTTTGTGATCTATTAGATTTGCCCAATCAATTAATATGTTATCTCTTTAATGGATGGATTGCAAAGCTATTTATGTTCTTACCTATCCATCTCTTAACCACTTCCTGTGGATAAGCCAATTAGGGCTTAGATTAGTGATTTCAACAAATTAAAATATTTTTAATTCAAGTCTTGATAGCTGGAAACATGGGATTTGTTTATAGCCAGTGACTATGTATCACCAGACAAAAGAAATTGATTGGTCATGTTTCACTGCTCCCTAACATGGCATTTTTAATTAAATTAATAATAATAATAATAAATGCTTTTTATTAGCTCTAAAATCATAGTTTCTTCTTTGCTTGATATATATATTTATTTATTAGTATTTATATTTCACAAGGCAGCCCACTTCTCTTTTTTTATTATTACTCACAGAACCGCTTGTTGTGAACTGCTAGCAGGTTGCCTCTCTGAGTTTGGCAAAGGTTATTAATGAGTTTCTTCCCATGATATTATTGTTTAATGTATGATTTTAGGGTTTAAATGATCCATTTATTACCAACCTGAAATTAAGTTGATCATCCAGAATATATATAAAAAAATTAAAAATAAATTTATTTTATATATATATATATATGCACCTCGCTCGATAATTCTTTATAATTAATTTTATTAATCAAGAAAATATGACTTTGCATGTGCGACAGACATGGCGATAAGATTTATGCTGAGGATAAACATAAGATTTGGTGGGAAAAAGAGATTAACGCGTTTTAAGAGGCAACTTGTACTATAATAATGGATTTAGAACCTTCTTGGTTAAACAAATTTGGATCTTGTCACGTGATCAAGAAGAAGCTAATTAAGCAGAGATTGTTCCCATCCATTACTTAATTATAAATTTATTTGCTAGGTATAGCTCAAGTCTAATCTTGTTTAATTTCTGCTAATACATATTAAGAAAGAGAATAAATATTATTTTGTTTCCCATGATCATTTATTTAGCCAATGGAATGTGCACGAGTGCTGCCTGCTTGCCTTGATAGGCAATCAATCTCTCTGCTTAGTTTACGTCTAACCACAATAATTATGTTAGTTGATTAAGATAATTAGTAATTAATGAAATGATGGCATAGAAACTCTTGACTCAGTAAACACTAATTATCATCATAAATCGACCCATGATTGTGTACTTTGCGATAAGACGAAAAAATGGATGTCTTAAGACCTCCTTTATTAATTATGCGATAATGTCTTAATTTGGTCTGAAAAAACATCATTTTTAAAGTTTAATTTCTCAAATCAAATATAGTTTAATCCGCGTAGAAAACTATAGCTTAAGTCTATTATTGAGACAAGAATTCGAGTTCTATATATATATCTAGCATGTCGAATGTTTTTTGTATTTACTTATTGAAATTTTAATTGTGAACAAATTTTTTATTTTTTTAATTATAAAATCATAATAATATAAAATAACACTAAGAGCAATCATACTTAACTGAATATTTTGAGTGCACATGATAAATATTTAGATGTCAAAACTCATTCCATAACTAATTTAAAAAAGAATTTGAAAAATTAGATCAGCATGAATTATTTTTATTAAAACAACATTATTTTATTTATTCAATTATTTTTATTAAAACAATTTGATTAAGTTTGGATCGATAACTAAAAGCCAGCCTAGTTAAACAGATTTTATCAAGTTAATATCTTGTTCAATTCAACTGGAATCGAATCACGGCACAAACTAAACTTCAAGTGAGTTTCTCGGATCAATAGGTTACTTCAAGTGGACAAAATCTAACAACTATGACCAACATGTCAATGAAACCGGCCGATATATGTGGTCTGCATACAATTCAGATGGGGGTGGTTGCAATAGACGGTGGCTACCCTAAGAGCATTCATGTCTACTTCATGCAACTTTTCCTACCACACTACAATCTGAGGATAGATCCTAACTTACAAAGTTATACTGGCAGTCGTTGTCACGGTCACTTTTAAGAGAAAATGGAACAACCAGCTATGACAAATCATGAAGATTACTGTAAGTGGAGCACAAGTGCATGCCACAGTTTTGAAGCATCGAAGGAAAATACATAGGAAGTCCAAAGTTTCAATCTTGTACGCAAAGATTTAAGAAAAATGACACTGAGTAAGTATTATTCAGTGTCGGCACCTGCTGCCAAGAAAAGAACTTGACCCTTTCCTGTCTCCCCTGATCCACACAACAATTTAAGCATTCCATTCAAGCAAACACTGATTCTTTGTGCAAGTCAACTTCAAGATAAAGATTGAAGTTGGCAGGAATTTAGGGTTCGGATTGAATTGTTGACTTTATGAGTATTTATCTATTGATTTGGTATGATTTTTTTTTCTGTTTTAGTAAAGTATGGTGATCCAAGTGGACATTGTTACATTTAAAAACTTGTGTTATCAGCTCTGGTTATTATGCGAGGAACGGAGCTTATTGCTGATTTCTGAAGCATAATTATATACTCTTATACGTGGGTTCTAAGAGTATTTATATGGTATATTTATTATATATGTATTGATGCATGAGCATCCTCTTGTTCTTGGGATGAAAATTCTGGTAATGGGACTCTCGAAGAGGTAGTCTGCACAAAAATGAAAAATGTTAGAGAAACATGATGATGGGGCGCGGTACATACACAAAAAGGATCATTGGATTTACAATTGAGATGCTATGATTAGTGAATATAAGAACATATTTGCCAGCTACCATCAATTTAGGCTTTTTTGGAGTAACTGGGCAGTTTATTCTTGCATCATGTATGAATTTAAAACCCAATTTGTGTGGATAAAATTGGCATGGATTAAGCATAACAGCGCATCTGATCTAGAAAAAAGAATGAATAAGTCCTGATTCATGAATCCAGATGACTAGTCTGCTCGTAAGTTGTCTTGGATTTGCATCAATTTGAAGTGATTTTCAACTTGTTATTCCAGAATGGGGGTAAGAGAGGCTCTGCTAAACTCCTACAGATTTACAGTGGGGAATTGGTCAGCCATACATAACCTTCGTTGGGATAACTTTACGAGCTGTGGTTCATGCATTATGGCTAATGATTCCAGTCAGAACTCAAGTGGTGTGCTTTTCGTTTACGTTTTATTTTCTTCTAGTTCAAAAATCTAAGGTTCTTTGCAATGGCCCTGGAACTTGTGTTCCTCTGTGCAATTGCATTATTGTTCAAGGTTATATGCCATTTTACCTGCAGGTGGTGGGGATTAGGTGGTCATTTGGATTTTACGTTGAGAGCATGTAGGGAGTGAGGAAGCTCTTTTCAAGTGGTTTGCTTCCTTACGAGCTGCAGATACCTGATCAGTTTTTCGTACAATGGTCACAACTACAATGAAAATATCCACGAGCTCATTATGTTGGTTGTCTCATGTAGTTCATTGATTCTACTACTTTCATGGCTGCACACTAAACCTCCATGTATTTGCACTGCAATCTGCATTTTGAAGTTTTATTTTGAGTGGTATTCAATTTGCATTTCTTAGATAGCATTTGATTCATGTCTCACAACATGAGAGATGAAAAGGAGATATCTTCTTGTCTTTCCTGGTTTGAAATAACATAAATTCATTCCAAAACCGTCTCAAATACAGATTTATTTTCCGTCTCTCCAACCAAACAAGTTTTTATCTTTTATGTATCTATCTCTTCCTGTACTAGAACACTAACCAAAGACAACCTTGGTCTCCAACTAGACTTGTATGTGAGCCGGAGATCTATTTGTTTTATGGATGCCATAACAGGGAGAGCAAGGGAGAGGAAGAGTGTTAGCTTTTGTGAAGTTCTTATCGCATATATACACAAATTTATATGCGAGAGTGATGTGAGATCTTATTTAATGCAGTGAGGCAATAAATAAAAGGCATATTCATGCAAAACACAATTTATTTATTTTTCGCTTTATGCATTTGAAATATCAAGCCCTGGATGTCATGAGATTAGGGTTCTTACTTTCAAAATCGGGAAAATAAAATGTTGGCTTTGTGTGTCACTTCTCCGTGCAATGAAAAAAAATGTTAGCCATTAATGTGCTTGGTTTTACACTTAACCCACCAAGTCCAAGAAAGCAGTCTTTACAGAAGAAGGAAAGGGTGACCGGAAAGCAGTAATGGCAAAAAATTCTAGAATAAAACTAACATAAAGGGTATATGCTTTAGAATTAGTTTTTAGGGCTGCAAAGAAGAGCAGAGGTGACAAGAAAGGGCTGCAAAGAAGAGCAGAGGTGACAAGAAAGGGCTGCAATCTCTATATTGCAATGCTCACTAATCTCTTTATTTTGTTCTCTCTCCATAAATGTCAAGCAAAGATTTATATGTGACAATCTGTTGACATCTTCAACTCCAGTAAAAGTATCATTTTCTTTGATTTACTGAGATAAACTGCTTCATCCAATCAACTTCAATGTTCAATGGTGAATATAGCATAAAATTGAAAAAGAAAAGCTTACAATGCATTTACATGGGAATGCCATCACCCGGTAATTGGTAGCTGCAACTTGCTTGGTGAAGATTTGGGCTTCACAAGATACGCAAGTGTGATTTCTGATGGGGTTGAGTCTGGAGTTTCTTCTTGGAAGGGTACCTCAAAGAGAAGTGATTGGTATAAGCAGACCTCATCTTCCTTGCAATAGTAAACCTGAAAAATGATCCAAACTGATTATTTCTTGGTGAATAACTAACAGGAAATTGTAAGCTAAGCATGGAGTTTTTCTCCTTGAATACTACTATCAGGAAAGTTGTAAGCTGTCCATCACAGACATGCCTACATGGAATTTCCTTAGAAAATGCATCCTCGGAATGTAAAACATATGCTCTAACCTTTGTCTTTTGCTGTCAAACTGGATTACAAAACAAAAAATAAAGGCATACCTTGCAATTTATTCTCCCCATTGAAGGTGAGGCATCAGATCTCTTAAAGTGAATGCTTGCCGTTCCTCCTGAACTTAGATAGCCTTCGGAGGGATCAATCAGTACTGCATTTTCAGGCTCGGTTTCAACACTGAATTTACTGCGTGCTTCCTGTAGTTGAATCCACAAAAGAGGAGGTTATGATATGCAACTTGGTAGGAAACTATATTAACGAGGCTGGATCGTAGGAGACCTTTGAGAAATGATACTCTTCAGGTACTGATATTTTGATACGCAAGTTGCCCTCGCTGGATGAACTACCATCAACTTTGATTGTCTCTGTGTCAGCTGATGATCGCTTCCTGAGACGTTTCAAGGATTTGGATTTTGATGCTGGAGGCTGAACTCCTTTCAGCTCCAAAGTTAGAAGTTCAGCTTCTCCCTTGTTCAAGTCTAGATACCTGATAACACTGTTGTTCGTATCAGCTATGATAAGCCTTCCTGCAGATAACCAAGGAGAGGTTTCAAATCAATTTAATTTGGAAGGAAACTTATTTATTTGATGGAAAACAATTTAAATTGATCTACTTGATTAAGAGGGAAGTAAAGCCAAACTAAGTCATTTAACGAGAAATGTGTGATAAGAAAGGAAAGATGAACACATCTAAAATCTTCACAAAATGATGCTGACATTTCAAAACTGTGAATTAAAAAATTGGCTATTGTATATAGCACATAAGAGTTATGGGAATCACCATTTTCAGCTTCAATGAGTCCCGCCGGCTCTGAGAGCTGAAGAAAATAAATCAATGCATTAGAATTGGTATTTCAGGCAGCTTGGTAAAGCAGGAGTAAGCTGTAAGCCGATAATGTTCTGCAGCCTATAAAAAATCTAGAGACATTAACACATTAAGAGCTTGTCACTAGCTTAAAATGGAATGATCAAGATGAAGAATTTTTGTGAATAATGACCAGCTCCGAAAAGCAGAAACATCCCAAGACATGTTGTCTGCTATCTCCCAAGACATGTTGTCTGCTCTCTTTCTGATTGTTGCTCACTCCGTTCTCGCACATTCTATTAGAAGTGGATGAAAATGGAAAAATTCTAAATCATCACATTGACATATACTGAAATAGGCAGTACTTTATTTTGGAAACATTTTTTTAGAAAAGCTCAGTCAAATCAAATGTGCTTTTAGACCAGAAAATGGAATGGTATTGAAGAATAGAAAATAGTATCAAGTATATGCATTTTGCGAAATAAGAGGCACTTCAGGTTCCTGTAGAAGGATATCAACAATATGTGACGTAAAAGACACTTCAGGTTCCTGTATACGAATATGAAGTACATTTTGCACCATTTTCTAACCTGGGCAGTTAGTGCTTTTCCATCCTTGAAACCAGCTTTTCCTGTTCCTGCTATTGTAGTGACCCTTTTAGTAGCTAGGTCTAACTTCTTGATCTGAAAATTGAAGGATAAATTAAAGCAATTTAATGATGTTCCATCCTTTATTATGATCAATATGACAACATTTTAAGCGCAGATGAAAGTACAGATGTGCTGAAACAAACTTCCATGGATTTTCAACAAAAAAATTACGAAGCTACCAAGATAATGTCAGATGCATATCACTTGCTGTGTGCCTAGACAATTAAAATTTCAAAGTGTTTTCAGTCATGATCAAATTACCTTGTGATTATAGCTATCTGCTATGTATATTAGACCATCCTTCGCGTGTAATACACCCAATGGATGTTGAAGAAGTACCTCGGAACCTATACCATCATGGTCTCCAAACTGCAAAATTGAATATTATAGGAATAAATCATAAGTGGATGATCATTAAGTGCAAAAGATAGCATTTACTGGAAATGAACTTTAAAAAGGTTTAGTTTGGTGTATATCTGTAATCAGAAATTGATATATTAATCTCCAGGGCTTGTTTCATGAACAGCGAGAACTGTAGAAATGTCTACTATTTCTCCTTTCCAGGACATCACTTTCTGGAATCAAACTTGGATAATGGCCTCTAAATGTATGTCCAAAACACAAGTGGTTTCTTAATCAGAAATAGAATTACCTTAAACAAGTTGTCAGGGAAAATTGGATCACCACCAGCTAGCAACCTTGTTCCTTTTGTTCTTAGACTAAGCACTCGAATGGAGCTACTTTCACTATCAGCAACATATAGCTCGAAATCTATGAATAGGGTCAAAGTGAAATGTCCACAATTATAAGAGTCAAAGCTTCATATGGAATATTTTAATATCAATTGAAAGCTACAAAAAGCTGTAGGAATATCCCAAGATTTTACCAGCAGATAATGAAACTCCAGAAGGTTGAGCAAATGACGTGCTCGTAGGGCTATTTCCATAACAAAACACAAAAGCAATCAGTTCAGAATCTAGTACAGAACCTATAATATGTAAAAATTGCTTATGTGAAGAAAAACTTTAAAAGGCATGACATTGGCGAAACACAGAAGAATGCTGAGTATGTAATGAATAGGAGAAAAAGATTTAAGATAAACCTACTCTGCTTACCTTGATCCATTCAAGTTTCTTTCATAACCATCACCACTGAAGGCTCTAGTAACTCCATTCGATACGTCATGCTCCCATATCTGATGTTGACCAGCCATCGCAATGTAAACTTTCTCATTAACCGGCTCAAAGGAGACATCCCATGGGGAGTTGAGAACCTGAAATAGGATGCAAAAAGTCTTTAACTTTAAAGTAAGAGGTTGATCAACAAGATTTTTAGTTATTGTAAATGTATTAAGCACATACTAGGAAGGATTTGATTATATTTTATTAAACAACAAAATTTATTCGTTAATGTTCCCAACTTAATGAAACACGGAATAACCAAATTTTCAACATGAAACGTTAAGGATGCCCCAAATGCTTTAAATGTATCCAAATTCCATGTATTTGGGGTCTTGCCTGATCTGTTCCTTTTCCACCTCCTTGGTAATCAGAACCTTTTGTTCCATTTCCAGCAAGAGTTCGCACTTTCTCACTGACAAAATCAACCTCCCTACAGCAATAAAAACTGAATAGTTATAAACTCACTTATAACTAGCATGGTGTTATCAATGCAACTTTTAACTGTTTCAAGTCACATAAGATCTGGAAAAGAAGGATATAGTAAGAATTTGGGAAATTCTTACAAAACTAACAGTGTATCCTTGCAAGAATGTAGAAGAACTATGGCTGATCAGACATGTATTATAGGTTCATATATTGCTCAGCATATTTTTCTCATTTACCTCTGATTCTAGTTTCGAATTACAAAGCAGATTCTAAGAAAAGGTCACCTCAATTAAGATTTTGTTAATCAGGAAAAAAAACAGCATTGGAAGGTGTCTTGGGAAGATAAATTTCAGCGTAAAACAAGTCATAGAGAACTTCAGATCTCCCTCTACAAAAACAGAAGGGAGCCATCTAAGGCTTGCAACAAAATTAAAGACTGGTTCTAAAATGCACATACCTCAAAGCATGGTTTTCAGTATCTGCAACATAAAGGATATTTTTCTTTGAATTATAAGCCAGACCCTGAATAAGCATTAAACCACAATGTTCAGCATGAATACCCAGCACAAAAGTGAAAATATAAGATGACTGATCTCAAAATACATAAATGGACGCGTAAATAGGGAAGTGCTTAAAAAGTTTTTTCTCCATAACAGATATCTGGAGAAACAGCTTACAGACTAAATCCTCACCTGAGGGCGATTAAAGGTGGCATCATCAAAAGAACCATCTCGCAGTCCTTCCTCTCCACTGCTGCCAATTTGGGCAATAAAATTTCCATCTAGATCAGTGACCACCTGAACTCAAAAAATTACAAGATACTAAATTCCTCAAAAAATATTTATGATCTACATTATGGTAAAGTTTATATTACTGGATAAGGATTTTACTGGGCCATTTTATAGAGTTTTTCTAGCAGCTCATGATGATCATCAATGAAAGTGTGTGCATTGATACTACTAAATTGGCAATAAGTACCAACCACACTTTCATTTCTGCAGTCACTACCGGGTAGAATATGCAAACCTGAATTGTATTGCTGTGCGAGAGTGTGTGTGTGTGTGTGTGTGAGAGAGAGAGAGAGAGAGAGGGAGGGAGAGAGAGAGGATATACTATGCGGTTGTGGTTGCTATCAGAAATGAACAGTCGGTTGTTTAGCACATCAATAGCCAACTTTCCAGGAAACTTCAAAGGAGAGCTAAGCAAGCGAGGATCATTATTTTTCTCTAAACTCAAAGGAATTGGTCTGCTGTTCAGGATCTTCCTTTCACCATAATACAAAAGCACTGCCTCTATTAAATCATCAAGATCCTAAAATGAAAAGGACAGAGGACTTTCTTATTATTGAAATTTTCTGAGATTAAGCATGTATAATATATTATACATGTGTGAGTTGTACCTTTCGGCGGCCTTCTCCTGATAATTGTGCAATAAGCTTACCATTGGGTCCAACAATGGCAAATGTGGGCCAGGAACTGACACCTAGCTCACGCCACAAAAACATATCTCCATCATTGACAACCTATACTGGTAGGAAAGACTTGTTAAGACGTATCTATAATTTAATATAAGTACCTAAAGACTCAAGTTAACATGTCATAAGTGCTCATCAGATATCATAAAATGTTAAAATGTGGTTTCCTCAAGAAGTTAATTGCTTGGCGGACAAAATAACCTTTATAGCCTTGGGGTTCCTGAAAGATTAAGAAGTTCAATTGCAGGATTAAATTCTTTCCAAAAGTAGAGCTTGTAACTGTTTCTAGTTGGACTATCATTACAGCCCCACCCATATTATGCTAGCTAGATAAAGGAAGAAATTGAAAAACACCACAAGTAGAAGCACACATCTAACATAACCCAAACCCTAAGCTAGTGAATGCATTATTTATTGTCATGATATTACATATATGAGTGCTAACTTTGAAAGCTATACTCAAGGATAGTTTCCAGAGTGATGTCACTTTCACCTCTGGTTCTTCATATGCGAAACTATTGAAAGTTTTCTCTGTTGTATGGAACTGTACTAGTTATGTAGTATACTTGTTTTGTAAAGTGCCCAAAATGCTTGAAAAAGATTGACATTTTGCTCATAGAAGTTCCAAAATTTGACTCACTGGGTGAGAGATGTTGTAGCGTAAGACTGCATTACGGATGGCTTCTAAATCTTTCTCATTGTCGAACTTAGCTGAATGTACCCCGACAACAGTGAACTGTGGAATATAAGCACATAAAAGACGTTTTATGTCAAAGTATAGTAAACAACGGAGCCAATGGAATCCTGAATTAATAAAATTGATGATCAAGCCAATGAAAATAAGTATCAACAAGATGTCATACGAAATATGCATCAGCATGGAAGGAGAGGCAAGGGTGTTACCGGTGCATCTTTGTATTTCTTCTCCAGATACTCTAGATCTGGTAAGACATGCATACAATTTATACAACAATATGTCCAAAAATCCAGCAGAACCACTTTTCCTTTCAGATCCTGCTCAAAGGGATTGAAAGGGTTAGCATTAAGTCACCAAAATAGAAGGAAATAGTAAGTATAAATGCCACATCTATGTATATATTAAAAGTGTAAAGTTTTCTGTTACTTGAGAATCTGTCAGTGTTCTAAAAGACAAAGATAGTACATAGTTCAATGAAGAAAGAATACCGCAATGGAACATATGGGAGTTTATAACTAGATAGCTGATAGCTTTTTGAGAGGTTGAGAGCAATCTACTATGGAAGTTTGGTATTTTGCCACACATGTTCTTCGAGAGTCAAAATAAGCTAATGGGAAAAGACCATGTAAATATTGAACATCGATGATTCTAATGCTTGTACATTTATAATAGAAAAGTGAGTTAGACGAAACTTACCCTTTGAAACTGAAGTGGAGATGTATTCAGCCAATCAAGTTTTCCTGGAAATTCTGGCACAATGGTGGCATTTCCCCTGACACATGAAAGATAAAAAATTCAAGACAGATTAAACAGAAATTTGGTAAACAGAAATTGCCATGAAAATTTAATTTAGTTAATAAACCTTGTGGCTTTGTTACTTACTTGGTTTCTAGATCAGATATATACTTTACAAACTGTTTGACTCTTGAAGATTTTAAGTTGCCTAAACAAACAAAGTTAAATGAGTTTGCATTTCTCATCTTGGATATAATTATTACTCAAAAAAGACTCGAAACAACCATGGATACTGTAAGGGATGTCTCATGATTTGACATAGTGCATCTCGAGATGATCAGAACACAAAAGACAGAAAACAAATATCATGTTGGATGAATTCATATAGGATGACATATACCTATACTTTCATTCTGTTCAAAGGATGGGGTATCAACTCCAAACAACTTGTTCCATATACCTTTAGGTGAAGCATATTGCATTGCCTGAAAAGGTGCTGACATAGATGTGTGAAAAGAAGTAAAATGACAAGAAGACTGTAATAATTTAAAAATTCATTCTATCTATAACAACTGAATACTTTAAAATTCAAAGCTACATTTTCCTTGTTATTCAAATGATCACTGTAGCGATTGACATGGATTCAACTGATGAATACAACTTCTGTAACGGTCTTCTTTGTTATATCAATTACCTTCCAATTTGTGATGGTGAAGTACAGACAAGAAAGAGCAATGCCCAAACTGCCATATCTCACTATATCACGCCGAGAACCCTGCAACCTGTCCACAAATTATTTCTGCATCCTCAAGCTGAAGTTGTTATAAAATAGTTTTTCATTGTTGGAAATAAATCATTTTGATACATCTTGCCACCAAGAATTTCACATTCCAAAGCTACTGATTAAGGAAATTAAATGAGATGAATGGAAGAAAGCTTCCTCAATGCATTGTGAGCCAAACCTTATTTTGAATCATTTTGGACAACTGTTTAAGTTTTGTGCCATCAAAACTGCAGTGTTTGAAAGTTTTCCTATTAAGGTATGAACCAAACAGACTCCAAATAATCTAAAAACACATTGCAAGGGAGCCATAAGACTAGCTAAATGTTTCAGCAGTCTGTGGTTTTGTATTTCAGATCCACTGCTTGTCATTAAGATGGAGAAGGTGCCACATAGATTTCATTTATTTTATTTTATTTTGAGATTTTAGAAAAGCAAATCAATCAAAATGAATCCAATATTTCAAATAAATAGAACCTCTCTTACCCCTTAATTGAGGAAACATTATCATTGGTAGCAACTTGGTTAAGGATTGACCCATTTTCTGTTCTTTCTTCGAGCATTGCTGCTGAAGTTTGTGCAGAAGTGTGCAGAACCTGAGGTCCCTGCATCTTCTCATCTGCAATAGTATGTCTTTATCAGATCTTATTCAGCTAGAATATTAACCTTAACTACTATCCAGCAAGGAAAAAGTTATTATCTGCAATCTTAAGATAAATCCAAAGCCAATTATAAAACTGAATTCGTTGTGGTCGTTGAAGCACTGTATCTTTGATGAAAAATGAATTCCAATCATTACAGTCACGGTTCTTAAAATATGGAACCAAAGCAGCTTGAAAAGTCTACATTATTGATGGTTACAAATGACATCTTCGGAATATTCTCAGGACTACATACTATAGCCACCATATCCACCATCGAGAATATCATCAAGCGAAATATTCCCAATCTCCTTTCTGATAAGAGATGGGCTGGCATCATTTAGAATTTCTTCCGACAATGTAGTGGTGACAGCAATGCATCTGCAAGAAGCACAGAATGGTATCATTGGAATAAGAAAAGGAGGAATTTAATGATCAGAACTCAAGGACACCAAATACACAAGTATTTGGCATTTTCACCTCATCTGTGCAGCTTTTGCAGCCTGTACTCCAGCTAGTGCATCTTCAATGACAATACACTAGGAAAAGGTGGGAAAAAATCCATCAATATGACCAAAATAGACACGAAAAAATATGCTAACCACCAAAATAAGTGTTGAAATAAGAAAAGAAGATATAACGATAATAAACTATCAACAAGAAAAGGTAGTATGTGGTGACAGGCGGTACTAGTGTTGGAATCCTCTACAAAATGTGATGGGTATCAAAGAGAATAACACCTACCCTAACCTATAACTCTTTTTTTATTCAGAAATTTCCTAAGTTGTCTCAGTTCAAGGAGGATATCTTATCCTCTGTTTTGTTCTCTCTCTTTTTCCCTTAATAAAATTCAATGTCTACAAGAAAAATAAAATCTGTTATGCTAATTATACGCAATGACTTTTCTGAGTTGATAATTCTTGCACCTTAGTAGAGAAGATTAAACCCAGGATCAGCTAGATTACCTCACTAGTGGGCACACCCAAGATTTTTGATGCAGCCAAGAAAATGTCAGGAGCTGGTTTCAAATTCTCAAAAGCATCTGCTGATACAATAGCATCAAACCTGATAAAAAGCCGCTAACAAATAATCAGAACAGAAATCCTCCAATTCTTGACTCATAACAGACACAATCATCTCTCAAATATTCTTTCACAAAAAAGGTAGATGTATGGAGTAACTGCTCTATTGCCCAGATATATGAAGTTCAATTTTACTTTAGAAAACAAAATTTAACTTCTTGAGTGAGGAATTAATCTGACATTCCTGAATTTGTTATTTTGGTGGCAATACAACTCGTTGAGTACTAAGCATTTCAGTGATTATCAGCAAAATGTAAAGAATGGAATTGTATAGCTATTCGAAGAACTAGAGAAACGAGACAAACAATAGGTAAGCTTACATCGATACTGGTAAGCCAGCAGCTGCTAAATTAGCATCAACTTTGATACGATCAGCACTAGATGCAACAGCAACTTTCAGGCCTTTGTTTTTACACTGTCGTACAGCAGGCACTATGTTAAAATATAGCCTCAATACAATCTCATCATGCGAATTCTGAATCATTGGGATTTCATACCTGAGTAATGAGTTCAAGGGCACCTGGGAATCCTATTCCGGAATTCGGTTTTGCATACTGCAAGATATGAAAAGACTTTAGGCATCATATAACAAATTCATATTGCATTGCAAACTTGGATGGTGCTTCGCATTAATCACCTTATCTAGATATATCTCAAAGAACCTTTTCTTCGCCATTTCGGTATCGAATCCCTTGACTCCCTTTACATTAGCAACACCTCCTAAGAAGTTTGCTTCACCTAATACATTGAAGAAAGTCAGCAGTTAAAAAGACAACTACTTCCAATCAAATTTACATCTCAAACAATCAGATTTCTGTCACCCAACACCAAATTCCAGAAATAAAAGGAGAAGCATTGACAAAATGGAACAACAAGTCCTCCAAATATCAAATGAGAAGTCGTTTGGGTTCTTTTTAAGAAACAAAAAAGAATTGCTGAAATTGAAATCCTCACCGATTGAAACCACATATCCAAAGACATTATTTTTATTTACTATCTAAAAAGAAATAATTACTGTATTAAATCACAAAATTTCAAACTTAAGACCTATATATATTACCTGTGCCCATGAATGGCACAAAATCGTCCACTGTAACTTCAACTCCCATCTCAGCAAAAACATCAACACCTGCCATTCTTGAAGGCTCTTCACTATTGCACAACACTCCATCCATATCAAAAAGCACAGCAGATACCTTACCCCACTCATTTCCTGTTACTTCAGTTTCATTCTTTTGCTCCACCTTCACGCATGCCTTCACTTCCATTTTTCTATTAAAGACTAAATTTTTTGACCTCCATTGGAAAAGTTGGACTAAACTTGAGATGGGTTTTGACCCTTTTGGATTGGAAGTAAAAAGGAAAAGAGATTTAGCAAATTTGGGGCTTGATAGAGAAGATGGAGGGGATAGTAGTTTCATGGCCATGGCTTGGCCTTTCATTTTTTTTCCCTTTTTTGGTGGTTAAACTGATTCTGTTTTGAGTGGCGGGTACTCGGTGGCCTGTTTTAGTTCTACTGGATTTTGTTAGAACAAAATTAATCCTTAATGTTTTATATTATGAAAAACTGGTCCCTTCTGGAGTTTTTTTTTAAAAGGGAAATTGGTAGAAGTGAGTGAGTTTGGTTTCTCTATCCTTTTAGTGGTGGAGAAATGGTTTTGATTTTGCTAAGTTTATTTGTGGGGCTTTGAATAATTTAGTGCTTTATCCATTCGGTGACCACTCTTCTTGACCCATCAAAGGGTATGCTTTTTGAAATTTCATTCCAAATATGAAAAATAATTTTTAAAAATAACTAAAATATTTTCAGACACCCTATAATTAGCTGGGTGCTTTATCACCACTCTTTTTGATGGGTGAAAGGGTATGGACTTGGCTGGTTTAGTGTATGAGCTCATGCTAGGGTTAGCCCCATACTTATTTGGTAACTTGGGTTGTAATGAGCTTAGATAGCCCAAACAGGTCCAATTCAGCTTGAGAGCCTGATTTTCTCAACATTTTTCAGAAGCGAAGAACAGTTTTTAGCTCCATGTTTACCCCTTAGATTACTTATCTTAGCAATCAGATCAACTTTATGATCCCATAATTACAATTTACCTAGAGCATATGCAGGATGCATGCTTGTCTGTATTCAAATTATTAATGATCTTATTGTTATGTCATCAACCAATTAACATGTCATTGCTATCTGGTAGATTCATAGTGCATAAACTGTATATTTTGGTGCTGCACTTACTTGCTGAGCCCTACAATGCAAACATCATTAAGCCTCAATATAAACAAAGCCAAGTAAAAATCTCAACCCTTTATTCAGATTATCTGATCTGTTTTTCACCCTTGTTCATAATTACTACCGTATCTGGTGGCCCCTTTCAAGCACACCTGAGTGTGGCCTCACCAATAAGGCCAGAAGATTGTGAGTTTGTAATCACTCCACTACTTCATTGTGCTCACATTTTAATCTTAGTTTCTCACTAACCATGATTATTATAAACATGTTTCTTCTATAAATTTGCTCCCTTGAAGCAATGTTAATAAACCAATGATCACACTAGAGAAGGGATGTAAGGTACGTAAGAGTGGGTGGAAATACCATTTTTAGTTAAATTTCAGTTTAGAAGTTATTTAATCTTAATGCCTCAGCATACTTGGATAATCTGCTGTTGATTGAAAATAACAGGTTAATGATGAAGACGACCGTCGCAGTAGTATTTGTGCTAGGGCTGGCATTCTTGGATCTTCAAGTTGATGCTAAAAGGCTTCTTTTGAAGGAAATCAAGGCAGAAAAAACTGATGATAAGCCTTTGTCTAATGTGCAGCAGGATGGTAAACTAGATGCTGTTAACAATGCTGGAACTGATGTTAAGCCGAATAATCAACCAGGAAACGTTGGCACCTATGGTAATCCAGTGACAGGCTCAGTGCCCGCAGTTGATACCAGTAATGATAATGCAACTAGCAGCCCTTCTACTAGTGACAACAAGGGCAGCACTGACGATGAGGCCAACAGCAGTTATGGGAACTATGGCAATCCTTCTGGATCATCTACTGATACTCACCATTCCTTTACCAATGATTGCCAGCCTAAGAAAGGTTGTTGATCAATTATGAGTCAAAAGCGATGCAATTATAGCATATAGAGTGGTCTACACTGCTATGTTTTTTTATGGTATTGAACTGCAAAGTGCTCTTGTTACTCATGTAATGTATATATATGTCACGGCTATCTTGCCTCTAGGCCTGCTGCTTCTGTGCTTAATACTATGTTTGAATAAAGGCCATGACTAGTGTGCTTGCGAGTGCTATAGTTCTAGTTTTCAAGGATTAGTAGCTGAAAGAATGAACAACTTGAAAAATGAAATACATCTAAGCAGTTGAGTCAAACTTTGTAGTTTCAATAGGCCTCCTGCAATTACCTGCATGATAAGCGGTATGCTGGACTACAAGTTATGCAGCTGTGACATTCATTCTCCCATACTTGGTAACAAACTGATAATAAACAAGCTAGAATCCTAGTTTCATTCTATTTTAATTTCTGCTACAAAAGTAAGTAAAATCTAGTCTGAACTGGTTCCAGTCAAAAAATCGAATGAACTTCTTGCCACTGTTAATCATGGAACATTCGAACAAAAAATTACGTGTCAGTTACAGTAATTATAGTTATGACAACAGTTATAATGGCTCAAGACGCAATCATCATATCCAAGTCTGCTACTCAATATGTGAAAATTTGGTTGGCCTGATTGAAAAAAGTTGAGCATTATAATCTTTTCTGAACCTGGATTAAGATGATGGAACTGCTACCTCCATATACAACTATAGCTGCTAACTCCCCTCTTTGCACCGCAACTTGAATGCTTCAGCTATCTCCATAACTCACCAAAAACCCTTGCATGAGCATGTTCCAGTCCTGAAATGATGGTAGCGTGCACGGTCTGTCGCGATAATCTCTCGACTATAGACTCAAGAGAGTAGCTTGAAGGCAGAATGGAAGCCCTAGCTCATCCTTAAATTCTTCACAACTCGGATTCCTGTTACTGGCTGTGTTAATGAATCCGAAAGCAATTGCAAATTTTTCACTATGGTTCTGCAGTTCAGCTTCCTTCTCTTCCTCTGCAATATCGAACATAACTTGAGATGTATTTGGTGAATAATATTCTATCTCTAGCATCTTGAGCATATTTTTCTTTGTCAGGTGGATTTTCTTCATTTGGGGATGCGATCCATCTGAATTCACGGACAACACCATCAAAATCTATCATGCTAATTCCAGTAATGGTCTTAACTCCTCTTTCCTTCATTAGTTTCCTCACATTTGCTACACCATCCCATTTCCCAGCCTTGCATAAATGTTTGATAACAAAGCATCATCCCATCTCTCACCTAATTCAACATCTCCCTGTTTCCTACAAGCACCTAAAAGTGCTCCCCAAGCAGCTGCACTTGGTCCTATCGGCATCGAATATATAAGCTCCTCTGCCTCTCCCAAGGGCCCTGCTTTTCCTAGGAGATCAACTACACAACCATAATGCTCCATCTCAAGCTCAATACCATACACTTCCTTCATAGAATTGAAAATCTCCCATTCCTGAATGAGCAAAAGCACTTAGCCCACCCACAGGAGTGATCCCGTTAGGCCTAAACTTCTGTCTTTGCATCTTAAAGAAAAGCTCAATTGCATCCTCTGCTCTACCATGCATAGCTAGCCCAGAAATAATAGCATTCCAAGTGAAAAAGTCTTTCTTTATCTTCTCAAAAACATCCCACGCCATATCAAGCCGCCCGCATTTCGCATAAATATCCATCAAAGCAGTACCTGATACAGCCTCGAAGTGGACTGAATTCTTCTTCACATAAGCATGAATCCATCTTCCTTGATCAAGAGTCCCACATTAGCACAAGCAGCTAGCACACTAGTCAACACAAATATCCTAGGCCTGATTTCCCTCATGGCATCACATTAAAAACTTCCGAGGCTTCCTTATAATACCATCTTTTGATATGACCGTCAATCATAGCACTTCTTATATGTACATCTCCACTATGCCCTTGTTTAATAAAAGAGAATCAAACCGTCGAAAATCATAATGCTTGACTCGAGCCATGTGAATCTCATTCAACATTCTTAAAAAGACAACACAAAGCAAGAACGTCACTACATATGCCCAAGAATGCTGCGGCAATCACAATTTATTCACCATTGTAACATTTTAGAGCTTTTCAACTCCCCATTGTTTCCCAAAAAAATGCAAAAGCCACCATTTAATGCCATTCTCATCTTGTTCATCACCATCTCCTCGAGCAACTCTCAAGGTATTGATTGTAAACCAGGAAGAGGAAAAAAGGTTCGAAAGACCATAGTTGTTGATCATTCCGGCAAAGGGCATTTCATAAAAATCCAAGATGCTATTGATTCCATTTCAATAAATAACGATCAATGGATCAAAGTTCGAATCAATCCTGGCACCTACATGTAATATCTCTTCTTTACTCCCATTTCTTGACTTAGCAAATGCTCTAACTATACCTTTTCTTTTTTAAAAATCTTCATATCCATAGCATAACATATATGTCATAATTCAAAGAAATTTTCTCCTTAAGAAAAGCATGCCCTTGTGGATATACTATGGTTGATAACAATGTGCAGAGAACAGGTGACTATACCAGATGACAAACCATGCATTTTTCTGGAAGGAAGAGATCGTACCCTAACAACGATTGCTTATAATGCACACGAAAGCACTGATACTAGTGCTACTTTTACCTCATCACCAAGCAATATTGTAGCAAAGGGCATAACCTTCAAGGTAAAATGCTTTTGCTGTGTACAGTTTTTTTGTGATAATATATCCAGTTTCTTTTTTCATATTTTTTTTCCCTTTTGGTATTAAGAACACAAGAAACAATAATAAACATAGATTATATCCACAACATCATCATGTTGTTCAGATAGCTGAAATTTCCCAGCTTGTTTATCAATAATAATGCAGAATTCATATAACCTTCCATTCAAGCAAAATATCAACTATGGAATCAAGATACCTGGAGTTGGAGTAGCCCCAGCACTTTCTGCACGAATTTATGGTGATAAATCAGCTTTCTATGACTGTGCTTTCTTGGGAGTTCAAGATACATTGTCGGATGTCCAAGGCCGGCATCACTTCTTTAGCTGCTACATTGAAGGAGCAGTAGATTTTATATTTGGTGCTGGTCAATCTTTCTATGAGGTGAGAGTTTGCATAGAATAATCTTTCTACACGAAGTTATGGATGGATTATTTTTTTCCTTCACGAATTACTCTTATATATCATCTTAGAAGTTGCATTTTGTTAGAAATATTTTTTGTTCCTTGTGGCAACATTTTGATTATTTTCCATCAATAATAAAATTATTTGTTTATTAAACAGGTGAATCTATTTATTTAATTTATAATCATACAAACATATAAAAATATTATAATCTTACAATTACTATAAAAAGATAGTATACATGTAAAAGAACGAACCTCAATAAATCTCCTCAAATTATGAATCTACTTTTTATCCATCCAAGACAATTATTTATAAGATTTGAAAACCAAAAATTAATTACTTATAATTCATAATTAAATGTTTATTAATTATAATAAATATTCATAAATCATAAATGATTCATAAATGCAATTATTTTTATCACATATATTTATTTATAGGTTCATTTGAGTACAAAGACATGTGGGGCTAAAAAATATATTAATTAAATAAGAACTTGATAACCAAATATTTTTTTATTAACCAAGCTCAAGTCCAAAATAACTCATAAACTTATAAATCTATTATTCAATCTCCAAAACTATTTTAGATTTCAAACTTTTACTATTTGAAAGTTTTTTTTTTTAGAATAATTTATCATTTATTTTTAATATATTTTAAAAAATATGTTAACATTCATGTTGAATTAGAAAGTCCAAAAATGTTCTTAATCTCAAATTTTAGCGGACTTCAAATTTAATTTTCTCTTAAAAGACGCTTTGCATTTTTTATAAAATCAATTCCAACATTGACTTTAATTCATGCTACATGTAAGACGATTTCACCTGGCTACAGTAGAGCATGCATGCTCTAAATTTCATACCATGCATGTGCATCTCAAAATGAAATTATTTAAAAGAAATTTGGCATACTCAAGATCTAGACTTGATTAATTATAAGAAAAATTATTAATTCAAAATGTTTATCCCATGATTCGTGCAGGGTTGCTCGATAAATGTTACTAGTAAAGGCGTCATAACAGCCCAAGGTCGAGAGTTTCCTCATGATCCGAGCGGTTTCATATTTAGTGGTTGCACTGTTTCTGGAATTGAAGGTGTTGGAGCATTTCTTGGAAGAGCCTACAGACCATTCTCGAGAGTAATATTTCAAGATTCATATTTCTCAAAAGTGGTTGATCCTCTTGGGTGGAATGCTTGGGGTTACGCAGGGCAAGAGTAAGTTTGTCTCGAACCTCGAGACTTATATATTCGATTGTTTCTTATTTTTAACATCTGATCATGATTTTTCTTGATTTTCTGATTTCAAGGGAGAATTTCACGTATGTGGAGGTTAATTGTAAGGGACCAGGGTCTAATAAATCGAAGCGTGTTCCATGGGTAAGGAAGCCATCAACAGGACAACACGAATTGTTTTCCAAGCCATCTTTCATCGACCAAGATGGCTGGCTTGCAAAACTACCTCTTTGATTCTTGGAATTTTTTCCCAATGGCTTATCAAGAACAAAGGGGCTATTGTAATCAGTCTTAATTCCCTATATATTATGGCTATCACATTTTGTTTGTCGTAGTCGTCAGGATTCTTGCATTTTTTTTTCTCCAGGATATTGGACTTGAAGGATTTATTTTCCATTAAAGGGTTTAGTATGATGATGTGCATTTTGTTGGACTGAGTAGGAAGTTCCATTTCTCTATATTCATCAGTAACCATGCCATGTTGTCCAGCCTAACTAGACAACGTACGTACGAGTCGCATTTGAGCAAGATGCCCAGGTGAATATAGAGCCAACATATCCTATTCAACTGCACCCCTTTATGTCATCTACGTCCATTTGGGCATCAGATTTGAAGATTAATACAGTATCACAGCTTTATTAATTAAATAGTTACAAGTTTAAATCTCACCCCCTCCATTCTATTTAATAAAAAATAAATATAAAATCATATAAGTCTATATAAATTTCAAGCCTAAAGAGTTTTACTTGAAGGGATGTGTTAAAAAATTATACAAATCATATATTGAGTTCTCACTAAGAACTTAAATTTTTAGATTAAAATAATTTTTTTTATAATTTTCACTATTTATACAGACTCATTGAAACTGCTCATGCTAGTGTTTTTATAATTTTAGCGATTTTAATAATTACACAAAAGGTTGGATATTGATCAACTTTGCAACTAAATTTTTTTTTATAATTATATTTTAGTATTTATAATTTATTTTTGTTATTTTTCAATCTCAAAGATAGAGACACATGGGAGAGGGAGGAGAGGGTCTACTCCATCATTTCTTATTATGGCACAAAAACTTTCAATATTGGTGTTTATGAATTAATATCATAATAATGAGTATTTAAAAAGATCAAATTAATTTTAAAAATATAAATAGAAATTTTAATTTTATTGGGTTTTTTAATTTTTTTGATTGATTAATTTTTTAATTTGGCGACTCACTAGTCACTGGAGTAATTTACAGTAGGCATGTCATTTGCATTTTTTTTATTATTATTATTAATTGGATTTGTTTGGAAAAGCTATGGCTTTTAGTTGTCACTGTGGTTTTTGAAAAGTTACAACTTTTGAAAATAACACATGGAAGTGGCTGTGATATTAGCTTTTTAATTTAAAGTATTATCAAACACTTAAAAGTTATAATCACAGTCAAGATCAAATTGGCCTCATATATTTTATTTTTAATATTTTTTTATTTTTTAAAATTAATTCTTGATTTTATATATACAACCTTATGATATTTGCTGTGTTCCACGTGATGTGAGTACTTAGAATTATTTATAATTTTAAAAATATTTCTTAGAATGAATATATTATTTATTAAAAAAATTGTTTTCCTTTAATATTTATATTTTTGGTGAAGAAATACTAAATAAATGGATTAAAAGCTTGAAATTTGATTGTAAGAGAAAATTCATATCATTTAATTAACACACACACACACACATATATATATATAAAAAACTAGTACTTTTTTAAAAAGAAATGGGGAAAACTTTAGAAAAAGATTTACTATTGAGTTAGTATCGATTTTACCTTCAAATAATTTTGATTTTTCAATTAGGATCTTCTATTAGAATTTTTAGTAGAAAATATTAATTTTTTTATAAAACAAAGTGGTTTCAATTGAAGGGTGTTCATGATGAAATATGAGAGTTTAAAAAAACATGGGAGCTGAATTGATTAAAAATATTTGTTTGGTGACAAAATTAAGATTACCTTCATAGTTGGGGTCCTTTTTTTATGTTTTCTCCCAAAAAAAATTATTAATATCAGAAATAATATGTAATGAAAAGATAGCTTACAGACAATTAATAATAAACCAAAAGGCTGCTTAAAAATTACCATCATGCTTTGTCTCTCTTCATTATATTTCATTCGTGTGATATTACCACTCAAGAAATTAGGGTTTGAAGGGAATAGATCAGAAGATAAGGATTTAAATATGGAACATTATTTATTGTCTTATGTCTACTAGTTTACATGGTTTTATGTCTACTAGTTTACATGCTCACGTTAAATTACAGGTCAAATTAGAAAAAATTAATATAACAAAAAATATTTATATCATAAAAATATATTTGATAATGTTATAAATTTAGTTCAGAGTGTTAATTTTTAAATCTTTTAGCCTGAATTTTTAATTAGTTTAAATTTAAAAGTTAATTATGTAGGAGTTGTTCCTACATGATTCAATCAACTTGATTAAGAATAATCTAAATTATTGATAAAAAAAATAATGATGAAATCAAGAGGAAAAAATAATAAAATTGAAAGAAGAAATTGGAGGAAATAATAAAAAAAAAAAGAATCTTGAGCAGTTTATATAAACTGTAAAGCTATATTGTTCTAGTATAGTAGGTTAATGAGAGTAGGTCACGTTTTTATCTTTGATCCAGACTTCCAGTTCAATAAAGAGCTCATAAAGGACTCTCCAGGGTCTTTCGGGACTTGGGCTCTGAGACAGTTTTCTGGTCATAAAAAAACAACATGATGAGAGGTTGATGGATTGATGAAATCTTGGTTCATTGTTTGCCATTTTTGTATAAAACTATTGAAACCAATTAAGGTTCTCTTCTCTTGATGACAAGTGCGACCAACAAGCATCAATGGCTTCCAACCTTCGATGGTGGACACATTCATGCTCATTACTTGATCATAATTAGTTTTTGATGGCCCATGCCAGCACCACCAGCAAATTGCATGTGACAACACTAACTTATCTCCTCCTTAGCCTGAGAGGCCTTAACTTTGGAGACAGTGCTGGCTGTGAAAAGTGAAGACATTTGTGTAGAGAATATGATATAATAAAGGGAGTCAAATGGAGGGGTCAGTAGTTGCTTTGTTGGAATCTTATATGGCAGTTAAGTGTGCCGTTCTGTGGAGGTTCTTGTGCCAGTCAGCTGCGCACCACCTCCACGCTGGGGCTTTCATATTCCTTGGAAACACTCCCCCGCGCACTTTGTTGATCTCAATGCTAGTTTTTATTCCTGTAGTTTTACTAGTTACTGTTTCGAAATGAAGAAGTTTAAGAACAGCATGAATGAGAAAAAAAAAACTTTTTTTGTTTTGTGTGTTATATCTAATCTGAGATTGAAGACTTGGCTTGATTTTTTTATAAATCTTAATCTAAAATAATACTATCTTAATTTATATTTAAAATCCTAAAATGATATTGATTTAATGCAAGGATCGATGCAGCCAATGACTCGTCAGGGTAAACAATGACTATTGAAGATAACATGAATCTGCAATAATTCCTGTCATTCTTTTACTCGACAATGGTGAAAAACATCAGACGCCTCTCTCCCTCGATTAGATAGATGTCTTTCGTATCTTTTCACTTGCAAAGTCCATCTCTTTTTTACCTTTCAAGAAAGTGAGGTCTGATTTCAAGTTACAAAGCTCGGGGCTAGCTAGGGCATACATGCACGAGAGTCAAGACATGTCCAAGACAAAGAAAGGGGTCAGTCACTCACTCACACAGTCACACTTACCACCAAATCCAAAACTGAAGCTCTCCCGTGTTTATCGCTTGTATTCTACGCCTTCCTCTCCTTTCTTTATTGCTACAACTTCACTGCCTGCTGTCATTTGTCAACTCAGTGTACATTAATTACTTGTGCTTTTGTGCCTCCTTCACCAGGTCCTTCTCACCATAGGCGAGCGTGATCATGTAAAGATTTCTTCGGGATATAAGAGGTGATGAAGCTCATTCATCCCTGTTTGTGATTAATATAAAAACCTTAATCTGGATCATTTTAAATCATGGTTATATATAGTTTCAGCTCGGGCTAGCTAGCTAGCTCGCTCGCTCGCTCGCTGTGTAATTCTTGTCACCTGTAGTTTCAGTGTTTATCTTCGAAATGACCGCAGAGTTTACCTGCTTAAACTCAATGATCCAACGGGTCTTTCTCCGGTCCAACAAAAACCGGATGAATATTTTAAAAATATATATATATTATTATTTTAATTATTTTAATTAAATATTTTTTTTAAATCATATCATTTCAGTTTTTAAAATACAATATCTAAAACAATATTATTTTATAAAGAAATAGATTTGAATCAACTTATTGATTTGGGAGTTGATCTATCCTACTCGTAATTCAAGTCTTCAACATGACTGAATCTTATAGCTATAGTATAAAATATTGTTAGTCCCATGGTATGGTACGAATTAAAATCCTATAATCTTTAACATGTAATTATTAATTTTTTAATAAATAAAAGAATATGAGTTAAAATCCTATAATCTTTATTTTTAATTATATTTTTAATACAAGACAATAATAAGATCTTATAGAGTTTTTATTTAAAATTTTACATTAAAATGACTCTCTGAAGATCTCATCATCGAATGATCAAGGTTCCCATGAAATTTGCTCCACCAATAGCGAAACATGGGCACTCCAATTACTGTGCGAAAAATTAGAACATGACACGAAATAATTACTCACTGAAATTTCAGAGGAAAAAAATGGAATTCACTAATTACAGGGAAGTAAACTATTATTACAGTGTCGAGACAAGTTAGTTTATTAATAAACTATTTTATGTCAATTATCTTATCATTATTTACATATTGAAAGGCGAATATGATTAGAAAACAAAGCTGTCAATCCTAAGTAGCATCATCTTTGATTATATATATATATATAAAAAACCAAAAAAAAACAAAAGAGGGAAGGATAGCTTTAATTATTAATTGGATAAAATAAAGCAGACAGCCATGACCTCTGAATTACACATCAATGGTTTCTCATTATTAAAGTCACAGCTACTACCAATGTTGGAATGAAATGTGGTTCAAGAAATATATATATATATATATATATATATATATATATATATATATCATAGTTTAAATAATAGTAATCAATACATGACCATTACCATGATTTTTGAATCTTTCATAGTTTCATATCAATGTGCAAGTACAACGGGAACTTAATATGTTAATGTCATTGTACTATACGATAAAATACACCTTATACTATTGTTTTATTTTATGCTTTAATTAAAATAGCATTTGATTACCGCATCAAAATAATAATAATAATAATAGATTGAGAGAATAGCGATGAAAAAACATGTTTTTTTGTATTTTTTGTTTCAATAATACAAGATTTTATGTATTTTTCATGATCTTTTTAAATAAATAAACATAATCTTAAATCCACATTCAAACCAAACCGTGGACTAAATAGCTAGAACCTTAAAAACCAAAAAAAGAAGAAGAAGAAGAAGAAGAAGGAATCGCAGCAATAATATTTCACCCTGGTGAAGTGAATGGCTTCCATGTGCATGACCTAATAGACTTGTCATGTCATTATTATAAAGCACAAGTTCGT
>Ga0325410_1001361_pt1 | contig 26952 bp, 18 predicted proteins | sample PopdelMetagenome_16_FD_206182 | JGI IMG/M metagenome (GOLD analysis project Ga0325410, IMG submission 206182) | Populus deltoides microbial communities from Bellville, Georgia, United States - Xylem-PdIQD-R3 | ecosystem: Host-associated > Plants > Phyllosphere > Stem > Wood/Secondary xylem...
GACAAAAATCAAAAATAAAAAAAACAGAATAAATTGATAATTAAATGAAAATACCAAGTTGAGAAAAATAACTTAATTAAGGGATTTAAAAATACAAAAAATTCTATTCTGGTTCAATTTCATTTTTAAAAATTTAAAATCAATGAACCAAATATGTTATTGTTTTGGTGTTGTTCTCTTTCCTAACTTAACAATTTTTATGCTTTATATATTACTGTTGGCTTTTTGTTTTCAAACATTTGAGCTTTTGACTTGCATATTGGCAATCAAAAATTCCAAATTAGCTTCCACTTCTCCCCCGACTATTTAATTTCTATTAGTTGGGGAACTCCTCTATAATTTTTTTTCTTATTTTTATAGATTTGCTAAAGGTTTAGAAACAATGATCTTGAGAGTATAATTGGCATTCTCTTGTAGGTTTGTGTCTAAAACCAAACAAACAGATGATAAAAATATAGATTATAATAGAACGTTTTCTTTCTTAATCAACTTTATTGTCAGTTTCATTTGATGTAGTGAAGTTCCCAACCAAATGAAGGAAATCTTTGTTTGACATTGACTTGTGTTTATTTTGTTTTCAGCTAAAGCTCTGCCAAGTTCACTTGTTATAAGAACAATAATGAAGAAATAGATATTTTGTTACCACTCTACAACAGTTACTACCTTATGTTCGGTCTTTGTCAGATGTTCTATTTACTTCCTTAGTTGTTATTAGGTTGTTTAGGTTGTTTTATAAAACCTCTATTATCTCATGAGAGATTTATTAGAATTTCTTGTTTATTAAAAAGGCCCAAAAAAACCCCCCAACTTTATACAATTGAAATTGGTTCTTTACATCAATAATAAGTATAAAAAAAAACCCAAAAAGTCCAAGAAATAAAAATTAGGTTTTCTGGTTTGATCTAATTTGATCCAAAAAACCATACCAAATCAAATTCAAACCAGTCCAAAACAAAATAATTTCCTCTAATTGAAAGAAAAAAAAAGAAATTTAATAATAATAATAATAAGACATTCTCATGCAATAAATCTAATTTACCGACTGTAAAAAGATATTCACTGATCTAAGCCAATAAAATGACATTTACAATCTCTTCATTTGGCTTAATTTGTGACAAAACATACATAAATGGATTAGTAAACATCAAGTTTAGATCAAACAAAAATTCCTGCAAGCATAATCAATTAGCATGAGAATAATTGGTAGTGTTCTTAACAATTAATAACATACTCAAAAAGTACATTCATGCAAAAACTTTAAATAGTTATTCAGATAAGAGTGCATATGCATAAAGTTTAGATTAAAAGTATTGCATACAGCCATAACATAAAAGTTCCTATACATAAGTTGAGTATGCTTATAGGTTTCTTTCTTTGTTTCAGTGTCAGCAACCTGTTAACTGTAAGACAAAGAAAAAAAATATTTTTGAATTTTTTAAAATATATACAAGGACATCATCTTAAAAAATCAAGGCATGTTGCTTACACCAATATATTTTCTAAGAAACTCAAACCTAAAATTATCCAAAGGTTTTGTGAAAAAGGCCAGCTAATTGATGTTCAATTTTGACATGTTCTAATGTCATAATTTTTTCATTCAACCAAGTCTCGAATGATATGATACCTTATGTCAATGTGTTTGGTTTGTGAATATTACATAAAATTCTTAAAAATACTAATGACACTAGAATTATCACAATAAACAGTCATAGTATCTTAAGTAAAACCATAATCCTGTAAAATCTTTTTCATCTAAAGAAATTGTGTGCAACAACTTCCAGCAACAATGTATTCAGCTTTAGTAGTGGATACAGAAATTGAATATTTTTTCTTGCTCATTCATGCTGCCAAATTTCCACCAACATAAAAACAATCTCATATTGTGCCTTTTCTATCACCAACGTTACTAGCCTAGTCAACATTTGAGTAACTTACCAAACTTAAATTCGAGTATTTTGAATACCAAATACCATAATCAGATATGACACTTAAGTATTTAAAGATTCTATTGACTGTAGTAAGGTGTGATTCTTTTAGATTAGACTGAAATATAGCGCACACACCAACACTAAAGGCAATATCAGGTTTGGTTGCAATTATATAGAGCAAACTTCCTATCATACTTCTATAAAGTTTGGAATCAACACACTTACCTGCGGAGTCTGAACTAATCTTGACAAAAGTGCTCATAGGGGTTCAAGCATGACTCTTACCTTTTATACCAAACTTCTTAACTATATCTCGTGCATACTTTGATTGAGAAATAAAAATTTCATTATCATATTGCTTAACTTGTATGCCAAGAAAGAAATTTAATTCGCCAATCATACTCATCTCAAATTCATATTTTATCTCATTAGCAAACTCATGAGAAAATGAACATGAGTAGCTCCAAACACAATGTCATTAACATAAATTTGAACAATGAGTGTTTCCTTACCTATTTTTCTTATAAAGAGTGTCTTGTCAGTATGATCTCTTTAAAAGTAGTTATTTAATAGGTATTTTGTTAACTGTTCATACCAGGCTTGCGATGCTTGTTTTAAACCATAAAGGACTTTCTTTAATTTGTACACATGATCAAGAAACAAATGATTAGTGAAACCTTTAAGTTATTCTACATATACCTTTCTTGTAGAATCTTATTCATGAAAGCACTCTTCATATTCATTTGGTATAGTTTGAAGTTCTAGTGACAAACAAATATAAGTAATATGCCCTTAGTCTTGCTTTGTTTTTTTTTATAATTGTTCCATGCTCATCTGATTTCTTCTTGAAGATCCACTTGGTTTCAATTAAGTTATGACTATCATAACGTGGAACCATCTCTCATTCATCATTTTTAGTGAATTGATTCAGTTCCTTGTGCATGACATTGATCTAACTTTCTTCTTGTAGAGCTTCTTCAACCTTTTTAGGTTCAACCTATGATAAGTAACACACATATGAGACTTGATTAATAATTTTTTTTCTCAACCTCATACCTTCATCTAATTTCCCAATGATTTTCTCTTTAAGATAATTGTGTTTTATCCTTGAGGAAGGTTTTTTTTTCTTGGGATTGTTCAAACCTGTGCATAGAACTTCCTTTCTTACAGCGTTCAACTTGTCCAGATAAAGTTTCTTCTGTTGCTTCATACAAACATGTCATCAAGATTGTTCATGAAAGGTTCCTTCAGATTGTCATCAATAACCATATTGATTGTTTCCATGACAATTTGAATTCGTAAATGACACAACTCAAATTCCTGTGTGATGAATATCCAAGAAAAATTCCTCAATTGCTCTTGCTATCAAACTTATGTAAGTTTTCTTGATCTCTTAAGATGTAACATGAACTTCCAAATACTTTGAAGTATTTGACTATGAGTTTCTTATGATTCCACAACTCTTAAGGGGTGAGTTTTGTACCTATTATAAATACAACATGATTTAAAATGTGGACAGTTGTATTGATAGCTTTCCTCTAGAAGTGCATTGCAACTTTCTTGCCATTCAGTATTGTCCGAGCTATTTTTTGTATAACTCTATTCTTCCTCTCAACTACACTATTTTGTTAAGGAGTGATTGGAGCATAAAATTCTTGATGTATATCCTATTCATCATAAAAAGATGAAAAATTAGTATTTTCAAATTTTTTCCCATGATCACTATGGATTTTAAAGATAGAGAGATCTTGTTCTGTTTGGAATCGTCTAAACAATTTCCCTATAAAATCAAAAGATTCAGATTTATCTCTTAACAGTATAACCAAAATATCTTTGAATAATCATTTACGATGATTATGATGTATTTCTTTTCACCAATACTATTGGTTTGAGTTTGACCCATTAGATCCATGTGCAATAATTCAAGAGGTCTTGATGTCAAAATGTCAGCTGTCTTTTTGCGTTAAGCTTTAGTTTGTTTTCCTTTTTGACATGCTCCACACACCATTGTCTTGACAGTTTGCATATTGGGTAGTCCACGTACAACTTTCTTTTTAGAAATTTTTTATAAATCTCTAAAACTGATATGACCAAGGCGTTGATACCAAAGATCAAGATTATCTAATGTTGCCTTGTGACATCCCAAAGCAGTAAAGTTTGAAATTCCATAAGAATTGTTTGAAGTTTTGGCACCTTTCATGATCCACTTACCAACACAATTGTAGATGTTTCATTCATCCTTCGAAAACTACACATTATGATTCTCATCACTAAATCAACTTATGCTTAGTAGGTTAGCTTTAAGGTCATTGACAAACAAAACATTATGAAAAATAGGTAAACCATGGATTTCAACATTTTCTTTACCTTCAATGGTAGCTATGCATTCATCTCTAACGGTCACTTAACCACCATTCATGAATTCAAATTTCTTAAATTAATCTTTATCTCCTAACATATTTATAAAACAACCACTATCTAAATACCACAAATTGTTATACATGGTTTTTAGTGCAATATGTATTACTAAATATATATATTTTTTCTTAATTAGCCATTGGTTTTTCAATCTCATTTCTCACAATCTACTAACTTATCAATTTTTCTTTAAACAGTTTTTTCTTGCATGTTCTTTAATTCCACAATGCTGGTAGGTAGCAATAAATTTACCATTTAACCTACTTTCTTGAACGTTGTTCGATTTCTTTTCTGGCATGTCATTATCCATGACAAAGATAATCAATTCTGAGGAGGAAGATACAAAAATATTGTTGATGGAGTTTCCATGTGTACTTGAACAACACGTAATCTTACAACCATGACACGTCATGCGCTAAAGCGTTTCTACGTGGACGAAACATCACCTTGTCATCCTTTTCCTTCGTTTTATATCATATGAGCAAGAAGAAGAAGAAGAAAAAGGAGGAGGCGGTGGTCAGTCAATCCGTAAGAAATTAAGAAGTGAGAGAGGAAAAAAAAAAAAAAGGAATGTCAAAATTACTACTACTGCTCCACTCTTCTCCTCCTCTTCCTCCTCCTCCTTTTCACTTCACTACAGCTCCAATCCTCCACCACCGTGCCACCACACTCCTCCGCGCTTCAATTCTCTCCAAAAAACCTCCTAATCTCTCCTCCTCTCTCGCTCTCTTCCGAAAAGCCACTCTATACTCCTCCTTCCTCTCCCCTTCCTCTTCATTTCGCTGCAGAACCTTCTCTGTCCGCGCTTTTGATTCTGATGATTCCAAAACCGAACAAGAAGAAGAGAAGAAGGAATCTTTTCATGTTAAGAAAAGCGATGAGGATTATCCAAGTGGAGAGTTTGATTTCCAGGAGATTGGAGCTTGGAATCGTTTTCTTGTTAAGCTTAAAATGCTTATTGCTTTCCCTTGGGAACGCGTTCGCAAAGGAAGCGTTTTGACAATGAAATTACGGGGCCAGGTATTAATTTAGTTTACTATATGCGACGAGGAATGCTTATTGCTTTCTCATGTTTGTTGGTTGTGGTTACAGATATCTGATCAGCTAAAGAGCCGTTTCTCTTCAGGATTGTCATTGCCTCAAATTTGTGAGAATTTTATAAAAGCAGCTTATGATCCTCGGATTTCGGGTATTTATCTTCATATAGATGGGTTGAATTGTGGGTGGGCTAAAGTTGAGGAAATCCGAAGACACATTTTCAATTTCAAGAAATCAGGTCATTTCATTTCTCAACTGCTTCCTAAATCCCTTTGAAATATACATTCCAATTAACACACCCCTTTTGTTATATTTGTAGGGAAATTCGTTGTTGCCTACCTCCCTGCTTGTAGGGAGAAGGAGTATTATCTTGCCTCTGCCTGTGACGACCTTTATCTCCCACCCGCTGCTTATTTTTCTTTTTATGGTTTCACTGTTCAAGCAGCTTTTCTTGCAGGTTTGTCAACTTAATTTCTCTATACCAATTTACTTTGTTGTGAAATTGGAAATAAATAAATTAATTAACAAAAAATTATTAAATAATACACTTTTGCATGATCTTCCATATTGTGCTTCCATTTTCAATGGCAATGAACAAGAACAACACTGAGAATGATGGTAAGTGGGGGCACATTAGCTTAGAAAAGGAATTGAGAGGGACTGGATGAAAATGTCAAAAGTAAAGGGACCAACAATGTCATTAACCCTGTGATAATAATATGTAGAGAAGTACTTTTAAATTTTTTGCCATTATGTGAAATTTGTTTTGCCATTTATACATTCAATGTCTTTGGTTCTAAATTTATACTCTTCTTTTGCAGGTGTTTTTGAGAACGTAGGAATTCAACCAGATGTACAACGGATTGGTAAATATAAAAGTGCCGGGGATCAACTTACTCGAAAAAGTATGTCTAAAGAAAATTGTGAGATGCTGACTGCAATTCTTGATAACATCTATGGGAATTGGCTGGATAAAGTTTCTTCGACAAAAGGTTTTTTTCTCTTTGTTTAATCTTCGGGTTAGACTTGTTGTATTAATTCAAATATACAGTACTAAGCCTTGGTTCCAAACTTTGGGCTCAATTTTATGGTTCTAACTATAAATTTATGGGCTTCTGCAAACTTTGTATCAGGAAAGAAAATAGAAGACATGAAGAACTTCATTAATGAAGGTGTCTATAAGGTAGAAAGGCTGAAAGAAGAGGGCTTGATAACAAACATGCACTATGATGACGAGGTATAGACTTCATCCTTTTTTGCTGTTTTCTCAAATTTGGGACATGTACATTCAAAAGAATCGGTTCCTGCTAAATCTTTGCATCACTGCAAATTCATATGTACTTGGTAGGGTGATACAGCCCTTTTCTTCTGGGAGGCTCAGTGATTCTCTCTTTTCGTCCATAGTAGTATAAAGTTCGTTTGTGATCGCCAAAGGAAAAGGAGCATGTTCTTGTTACATTTGACCCCTCTCAGGAAAGAAATTTGCTCAAACACACAACCGGCATGCAAGTCATTTAAGAGTATACTTATTATCTCTGTGTTGGCCTGCTCAGGACTCAGTCTCCCTATTTCTGGATGCTCTTTGGTGCTACACTTCCGGGTAGTCTTGCCTACAATTGAAAAAACAAAGAACTCCAGTCCAAAATTCTTAATAAATGTTCATTAATTCATGTTTCTATGAATGACATCAGAGGTTGCTCCTTGAAATATGTTTACTATACACAACTTCTAAGTAAACAAAAATGAAGGGCATCTAAGGCATTCTAAATTTCTTACTAAACTTATTTAGTGAGAAAAATGTTGCAGGGTGGGTATATTTATGTGATAGAATTTTGATGCTGTCTTGGTAATATATGAATCATGCACAGGATTTTGATGCTGTCTTAGTAATACAAGAATCATGCACAGGATTTTGATGCTGTCTTAGTAATACACGAATCATGCACAGGTTATCTCAATGTTGAAAGAGAAAGTTGGAGTGCAAAAGGATAAAGTTCTTCCTATGGTTGATTACAGGTAATCAACTTCTTATCAACAACTTTAGTACAGCAAAACATGCATCTTCTGGATTACATTGTCTTCCTTTTTTTTTCTTTCTATGAAATTCTATCAACTAGACAATCATCTTATCCCAATCACAGTTTATATGATTTTAACATCAAATTATTGGTCCAACTTTGGGTTGGTTTGAGTCATGTTAGCTCAGCTTTACAATTTTTTTTTGTTCATTTTACATTCAGGGGAAAAAGCCTTACTCTATTGTCCGGCTGATATAGATCCTTACATTTCAAGGAAACTCTTGTCAAAACATTTTGTTGCATAAGCTTGAACAGTTCACAAGATTTATGCATATAAAAGTTGAGGAACTACATGTTCTGTAGTGCCATTTATACCATGCAATTATTCTTTTGAGATGCAGTTTATAGTCATATAAATGTTTGCATTTTCTCGGTGAAATATTTCAGGTGTATGCACTCTTCTACATTTGAAACTTCTCTTTCAGGATTGTTAGATACCTGTTGTTACTTGCAGTTCCCATTTCAGAAATCTCTTAGCATTTGCACATTGTAGCTCTGCTGTTTCTCTTCAGTAGTACTACCATGTTCTTTTCTTCTTAAAGTGATCTCTCACGTGGCTTCCTATCAATCCTACTGATGTCATCTCTTGCAAGTTGAAAGTACCTGCCAAACTCATATAAGAGCTCCCATTTCCTTTGTAACTGCAGCAAATACTCGCGGGTTAGGAACTGGACTCTTGGTTTAACAGGAGGCAGAGACCTAATAGCCATTATCAGAGCCTCTGGGAGCATCAGTCGTGTGAAGAGTCCATTAAGCTTATCTGGTTCTGGTATCATCGGGGAACAGCTCATTGAGAAGATTCGTCAGGCAAGAGGTATATCTAACCCAACAAGCCCATAATCCAATACATAATTCTTTTTTCTTTTTTTCTTGTCAATGTGCATTCCAGGGTATTGTAACCTTCATATTTCAAAATAATAAAAATATAAATAAATTTATGCTATATAGCTAGACCATATTCTTTAACACAACAGCTATTCTCTTTTTCCTTTCTGTGGGCAATTCTCAGAATTAGCCACGATGTTCTCATTTTTCATGGTATCTTGGATATTTTTGGAGAGACATTTGCATCAACTTCCCATCCTTTCCTTGATTAAGACATAATGTGATGAAATGATGTTAGATCTGCATGTTTTGCATCAGCATTACAGGGGATGAACTGTTCTATGTTTAAACTTTCTGTAGAAAACCATCATGTTTGCAGTTAGCATGTTTAGGTATGCAGGAAGAATCACAAACATTGAAGCTACAAGACCAGTTAGTTGTGTCTACTAAGGATTTGCTAATAAACCAATATTTCCTTGTAATTATTCATAAAAGTTTCAGTAAAAATAAAAATAAAAGAAGAAAAGAAGATAACATACTGTACTGTTAGTTTGCCTGATTAGTTATCAGCATTTTGGATTTTCAATTGTACAAAATTTTCTGTACAGTGAGTGCTGTTTTCTCTTCCTTTTTGATGTTTTTTTTTTTTTTCAATTCCTAGAGTCGAAAAAATATAAAGCTGCTATCATCCGAATTGACAGCCCTGGAGGTGATGCCCTCGCATCTGATTTGTAAGTGTTGCTATTTTATATGTACAATATGTGCTAAGCTGATATGTATCACCTTCAGCGCGAGGAAAGTTGTTATAAAGCTACACATAAGCTTACTCAGTGATATGATAAAAAATGTTTCTGGTGCCAGTATGATTAATTTTCTTTTGGTTATATTCTAAGCATTAGATGCATGTACAAATCCTTGTAGACTGTTTTGGTATCTCTTCTTTTGATTGAAGAAGAAATTTTATGAAGAAAGAGATGGGGAACAATACGGAAACTCCAGACTAGTATGATTCTCAAATACAATATCTTCTGGTGTCATGTAAAGATCTCCTCTGCAAACTTTTGTAACAGACATCTTAAAGAATCCTACAAATCCCTCTGCCAAAGGAGCTGAGTGGATTTTTATTTTAAAGATTTTGGTAGTTCCCTCCATCCAAAATCACTAGATCATGACATGCATAGCAAAGCATTAGGCTTTTCTGTCTCTCTCCCTCCCAGTATCCAAGAAAACCACTGGGCCATAACACATATTCTAAAACAATACCTAAAGAATTTCTGTGCTGTTGCAGTTATCAAGTTTTATGTGCAATTAACTGGACAATCCCTGTTTGACAGGCATATCTTGTCACACTGTTTATGCATGACAATTCCCTTTCCATTTATATCGAAAACATATATCTTAAAATTTATTATGTTTTTGATATGTATCCAGGAATATACAAGAAGGATCAGATATGGCTAGAAGGCCCAAAAAACTTGTTTAAAAAATTTGAAACAATGAGAAATAGAATATGTCATGGCTCAATAAGTTGGCTTCCACAGAAACGTTTCCTTCATAGGGGCAGCTTTGTGATAGAGGTTCCAATGCATGTAATTCCGAGGGTAGAAGGGAATTGAGCATGTGAATGTATTAGTGATTCCATAGCTACCATAATTTTTTCTTACGCATCTCTCCATTCCTGTGCAAAATACCCCCTAAAAGGCCTCTAAACATAAGGTCTTTTCATCACATTCATGCATCTATTTCACCAGTACAGGCTACCAATCTGTATTTCCCAAAATACCTCCTACAGCATGTCTTTGAACCAGGTCAAGGAGTTGTTGAGATGCTTATGTTGCAGGTTGGGTGAAGGGTTTTTGTTTAGATGCTAATCTTCTGGGAAGGAACTTACAACGTTTCATGATGTCAGCGTACGAAGTCATGCTAACAGGGGATTCTTTATTTCTTTACCCTTGGAAGTGCTCCTTTTGTCCCTTCAGGAAAACGTTAATGACAGAATGATGAAAGCCAAACAGTACATAAGTATCAACTTTGAGTACTAGTTTAGGCTTCATGTCACTGAAAATTGAGTCTTACACTCGCATCCCCTCAGTCAACAGTAAAGACTAGTACAACTGAACAAAGACAAGGAACATATATGTTTAGTTTATCTGCTGTGTATTGGAATATAGCTGAATAAGCATAAGAAGGACGCTCCAGATGCCAACGTGGCAACTAAGCATGGTTTTAGCACAATCAGAAATTCTTAAATGCATTTCTATCAGCTTGCGTGGTATTGGATTGCCATGTGTCATTGTTGGCAGAGCGGAGAAATTTTCCTGTAGACTATTTGAGGTGAATCTTTTGTTGTTAGGCATGTCAAGATACAGGGCAACTTGTTTATTTTAGCCAATATGAATCATCTGTGGATCGATATTATGGATGTAATAATTTGTTCTGTCCTTTTGTTGCTTCAGGATAGAAGGAAAAAAAAATTGAAAACCAACAATGAAAACTTCTTAATTTGATGTTCTTTGTGTACAGAATGTGGAGGGAAATCAGACTTCTGGCTGAATCAAAACCTGTGATTGCATCAATGTCTGATGTAGCAGCAAGTGGAGGATACTATATGGCAATGGCCGCAGATACCATTGTTGCAGAAAATTTGACCTTAACTGGGTCAATTGGAGTTGTTACAGGTCAATTGGAGCTATATATATATATAGAAGCTATCGAATCACACATACCTTTATACATTCTTTTGGGTTTCATCGTATCTTTACTAATGTCTTATGCAGTGTGTAAAAGTAAAAAAAATATATATATATCTAAGCTGGTTGTGTCAATTTAACTTCAGCATTGAGATTGGGCATTCTTTTGGATCTTTCTGTTGGTCTTAGTTCATTGAAATTGTTGCTTGCAGGGAAGTTTAGTCTCGGTAAACTGTATGAGAAAATTGGCTTCAACAAGGAGATCATATCAAGGGGTAAATATGCTGAGCTCCTTGCAGCAGATCAGCGACCTTTAAGGTGAGAGCTCGTGTCCTTGTCATAACGATTGTGGTATGAGTCCTTTAAAAACACAATTGGATGTCTCTGAAACTTGGTTAAGACTAGATCTGAGATAACAGGCGTTGTTTAAACAGCTGTTTTCAACCTTATGCCTTGCTGGCATATGATACCTCAAAGGCTTCTCTTTTCCGGAGAAGCTCACAGAATTGTGTCTCTACTACCAGCTGGCTTGTCATTTCATTTTGTGGTATTTGAAGAAAACTTAACTATTGTTGGTTTTTACAGACCAGATGAAGCAGAGCTTTTTGCCAAGTCTGCTCAGAATGCTTATGAGCAATTTCGAGATAAGGCAGCATTTTCAAGATCAATGCCAGTATGTTTGATTTTAATGTTTGGTTTAGATGAAATAAAGTTCCTAGAAAAAAAAGATACAAAGAAGAATGCCTAATTAAAGGGAATGACAAATGTGCTGCCAGGTGGATAAGATGGAAGAGGTTGCACAAGGCAGAGTCTGGACAGGTCAAGATGCAGCTTCGCGAGGTTTAGTGGATGCAATTGGTGGGTTTTCTCGTGCTGTTGCTATAGCAAAACAGAAGGCCAATATACCCCAGGACAGACAGGTTAGTCTGAATTTTTACTTTTGTTATTAGGATGGATCCCTGTGTTGGTTAGTACATATTGAAAGAGAACAAACTAGCTTCAAATTGATTACTACAAGATCTCCATGAGATTCTCCATGATGTCAAAAACTTTTGCCTGTCAGCCTAGTGTCATGAATTTTAGGCCACCGACACAGGGCTTAATACAAATGAGGTCTACTTGACAGCCCTATCTCAGAAAATACTATACATACAATCAGTAGAGTACAGCATAATGCAATACTCGTCTCCCAAATGGATTCTTAAACAGCAAGCAATTGAGTAGAAGGACATATTATCAAGGCTAGTCATGAAAATATCTTTGGTAAAGGTCTAGGAGGTCTTATTAACTAGAAGAAATGTGCAACTAGCAGTTGTTTTACTTTTCCTTTGGTTATTTATTGTAAGAAATTAGATCATATGTGACTAATAGATACTGGGCATGTTTTCGTATCTTAAGTAAGATCCAACCTGACTCTATAGCTTGCGTTGTGTAGGTAAAGCTGGTTGAACTATCAAGACCATCTCCTACGCTACCAGAGATCCTAAGTGGCATAGGAAGTTCGGTGGTTGGTGCAGAAAGAACCTTAAAAGAATTGCTACAAGACTTGGCATTTTCCAAAGGAGTTCAAGCCCGGATGGATGGTATTCTATTCCAGGGACTGGAGGACGCTTCTTATGACAATCCCATCTTAACTTTGATAAAAGATTACCTTGGTTCTCTCTGACCCTACATCTCTACCTTCATCTTGATTTCCCCCCACTCCCTGAATTTACCTTACAGTTGATCATTTCCATGTTTCTATAAATGGTCTGGTGATTGAAGGATAGCTGGTCCTTTTATAAAATATTGGTTTACAGATTCTTGTAAAATTGGGATCATCCAACTCGTCTCTGTTTTGGTGGTTTGGATCAGCAGATGTCTTGAGAGAAACAAATGATTTCCAAAGATACAAGGGACCTATCTCGGTAGGATTAGCAGTGAAGAGGTCCGCTGTATCTTTTGCTTTTTCTCCCCAGGCTCAAATGTAAAGAACTTATCTACATGTTCAGGTTATAGAAGAATCAAAGATCAGAGCTTCCAACACATCACGTGTTAATTATCTCCACAGGGATCAACATTTATTATTCCCTTGCTTTCATGGTGCTAGTTATGCAGAACCATGGTATGTGTGTGTTTATGTATACATTTTAAATTTTGAAAGTAAACAATGACAAATCATAACTTGGACCCGTTAGACTTTTAAAATACATTTTGATCTCTAAATCTTATGACTCTGTAATTATATCCCTAAATCTTATTATTATTATTATTATTATTATTATTATTGAAATCTTGATATATTTACTTAAGTCTTAAAATGTGGAAGATACTTGTTGCGCTAATCAATCTTAAAGCTATCCATACGAAGTTCAAAATACTGATTTTGGTAGACCTTAGCCAAAAAAAAAAAAAAAAAAGAGTCTAATTGATTAAACTACAAGACTTGGATCATCTAATTTAAATATTGATACAATCTATTTTCACCGTCAATTTATTTTTCATTGAAATATTTTTAAGAACATCAAAAAACAAGAAAATTAAAAATATATATATTGTAAAGTTAGCTGGTCAAAATCTTTTAAGTGATGAATTTTTAATGAGTGCAGTTGAATAAAACTTGATTGTAATTGAAGGAATTAAAGGATCGGGGACCAAAATTATCAACTTGGCTAGATTTGGGAGGTATTAATTTAATCAGGGGTTTAATTGGACAAATTTTGAATTTTATAATTGATTTTGACCTCAATGAAAAGAATTTTGAAATCCAAAAGTCTTTTTGAAAAGCGAGGAAATTGAAGAGCTTATTTTAAAATCTGATTAGGGACCTGATTGAATGATTTTAATTGCTAAGTTTAATTTTTTGGCTTGATTGAAGATTTGAAACTTTGAGAGGATCAAATATGAAAACACGTTGACATGAAAGGTTCATTTTAAAAGCTCGCTAAGGCAGACAACGTTGTTTTATAGCTCTCTCTCTCTCTCTCTCTCTCTCTCTCTCTCTCTCTCTCTCTCTCTCTCTCTCTCTCTCTCTCTCTCTCTCTCTATATATATATATATATATATATATATATATATATATATATATATCCTTTTGTCCTCTTCCCAAGCATATTTTATAACCCTATTTGTCAAAACTCAAAAACCTTAGCTAGTATCTTTTAATCATTACCTAGAAAATTGAGAATTTTATAACAAGAAATAATAAATTGATAGAATTAACCAAGTGAAATTAAAAGCTTTAAATTTATTTTTATTGTCTCTACAACTTAAGTTTCATGCTCTACTTCTTTTAATTTACTTTTGTCAAACATTTTAGTTTAATTTAGGTGGTTAATTTTATAAAATTTCAATTTGATTTCTAAAAAGTAATTAATTTGAACATTAAATAGTATTATTAGTCTTTATGGGTTCAACACTTTTTTCTTTATAAAGACTTTACTATTTTATTGTAATTTTATTCACTTGCAAATATTATCAAACCATATAGCTCTAAAAGGTTTTGGCTATAAAAACCCAAACTGAGTTGCAATCAAAATATAAGAGCTTGAAAGGATATGATCTAGTTTATAAATATTAAAGTGGAGTTGGCTGGAGCTAAAGAGAATATGGCCAGGCTACACTATTATGTCAAGGATTTTAAAACTAAGTTGAAAGCTAAAAAGACTAGGATAAAAAGTTGAACTCAAATTTGATTCAAATAGAAAACAAGGTGAATCTGATAAAAAAAAAAGTGCATTGGTATATATTGCCCAATGACTCATCTACAAGTATAATGCAGTAAAATAGTAGAAACAGTACATAATAAGAAATTGTTGATGCATTTCTTCCATGAGAGTTTGAGTGGCGTTACCCTAAGTTGGTATATGAAGTTGGATAACATCAATATCAAGAGAGGAAAAAACTTGGTGGATGTATTTTTTAAATAGTACAAGTTCAACATGAATGTAGCCCTATATAGGTTAAGCCTATAAAACATGGAGAAAAATCTAAAAGAATCAATCTGAGAGTACGCCCAATGATGGTATGAAGTGGAAACCCATAAACATCCCTCTCTATTGGAAAAGGGAAATGATCAACTTGTTCTGTAGTACCTTGAAAGCATTTTATTTTGAAAATCTTATTGGAAGTTCATCCTAGTATTTCACTAATGTAGTAATTGTGCCTGAAATGATAGAGCAAGCTATTAAAGTTAGAAAAATCTCAGATGTTACTAAAAAGAAAAGATTCATTGGTAGAAGATGGATGCGAAAGCCTATAATATTGAGAGTGAAAATTACTACAACAAGAAAAGAAATCAGTAAAGCCACACTAGCAATTTCAGTTTATAATACCACCACGGGTAACTAATCAATCCTTTTTCTCGACATCAGTAACAACTGTCAATTAGAATATATCAAGGCATAATCATAATTAGCCTATCTATTTATGGAATGATTATAGCTGTAAATATTTTATGATTTGCTGAATATTTTAGCTTCGTATTTAGTTAGGTAGAATTGATGTAATTGTTGAAATTCAGCCATGTAATTAGTTAAAACATTTCTATATAAGGAGTAAAACCCTCACAAAGAGGGCATTGAAAACAATTGACATGGTATCAAAGCTAAAAAAATGCATGATCTCATAAACAAAAAAAGGCTCATTTGATAGAAAAAATCTTGTGGTATTATGAGCCAAACTACCAATAAGATTAAAACAAGTTGAAACATAACAATTTTGCAAACATGATTAAACAAAGGTAGTAACTTTTTAAACATAATAGGATCCGGCTCCATCTTCCAATTCTATTACACTTCTCCTTCGACCAACCTTCTTACAAAAGCTCTTATAGGGACTTCATCAACGATGTGGACAAAAAGCTATGATAGAACTTCATCTTCTATTTCAGCTTCCACTCCCTTAGTTTATTCCTTATCTTGGCATTTCAGAGTATCGATGTGAAAATCTGTCATGCTGGATCTAATAACTTTTATAGACTTTGGAAAAGTTATATGAAGTTGTGGAATGATAAGTTCCTCTTCTTTTGGTTCTCATCATTTGATCTTTGCCATTCTTGCCTCTTTTTTTTTTTAAATCTTAATAGACTGTTTATAGTCATCTTTCTTAGGCTTAATTCAAGCCCAAACCTTTGGTTTGCACACTTCAATTTCATCACGTTGACCCGCTTAGGTATCCTAGTTTTAGGGTTATATTAGAAAGGGATCCTATTCTTCAAAAAGTAGTTGGCAACCATCTTTGCTACTTCTGAAATTTTTAGTTTTTTCAGCACCACACCTCCAGGAACCCATTCAACATTAACAATTTCAAACGCATTAATGTTCCTATATCTACAGTCTTCTACCTCGATGAATGGTACAACCATGTTTTTTTTATCATGGAAACTCTCTCTTCAGCTTTGATAGTTATCAACATTCCATTCATGATATATTTCAAACACTGGTGTAGTGAGGAAGCTACTGCTCGAGTCGTATAGATCCATGGCCTCCCAAACAATATGTTGTAAGATGGGTGAATGCCCATCACCTACAATGTCACCAAGAACATTTACGGTCCTACATACATTTCCACCTCCAAGGTCCTAACTATTTGTCTTAATGAGCCATCATATACCCTTGTTATCATGGTACTGGGTTTCATGTGTGACTCATCAATGAGCATTTATTTCAACATATGCCTTGGCAACATATTTAGTGCAGAACCATTATCGACCAATACCTTTTGAAACAAAATGTCTTTATATTGTATTGTGATGTATAATGGCTTGTTATGTCCAGTACTGTCAGGACCTAGCTCATCTTCAATGAAGTATAAATAATTTGAAGCCTGAATTCTTCTAACTAGATGCTCTATGGTTTCTTGGTTCTTGAGGCATGTAAGCCTCATTCAGCACCTTTTGCAAGGCCTTTCTATGTTGTTCAAAGCTTAGAATCAATGACAACAATGATATTCTGGCATAAGTTTTTTTGAGCTGCTCAATAATACTGTAATCATTATGTTTCATCAGTTTCAAGAATTCATTGGTTTTTTCTTTAGTGATGGGTTTATTTATTTCTTATGTCAGATCGACCACTTCCTTACCTTTGGCTTTCATTTGTTTCTCTAGCTCTTCTAGGGTGAAACACCTTCCACGACGAGTCAGGCCTCCAACTTCTACTTGAAAGATGGGTGTTCGCTGCGTGCTCTAGAAAGAGAACTCGTAGTTATGAGGTAAGACATTGTAATCTCCCTTATGTGCCACTACAGGTTTGGATATGATTAGTTTGGGCAACCCATCTATAGTAAATTGCACCTGGCACACTTATTTGCCTTTTCTAGATACATCCATCATGGATACCTTGCTATCCATTCCTTTTTCAATTCAAAGAATCCATCGAATCATCATTTGTATCACCTTGTTGTGGAAGCCTTCGTATTGGTTGATTATGTGGCCTTCTTCACCATGATACTTATAGAAATTCATGTTACCTTCTTTGTACCCTGTTTTTATCAGCATCTTATAAATTCTATCCATTGGCACTTTTAAACTCCATGGGCATTCCACCTCTAGTTCCTTTACCCATCCACTACCTAAAGCATGATTGAGCAGGAGGTTTGTACTCACATTCAAAGTTTCTTCGAACGTTATCCACCTAACTTTAATCAATTGCAGGAGCTTCTTATTGAAGGCATTGCAAGTATGAATGTTATGTCCTGCAAAGCTAGTATGGTAGTCGTAGGTAAGGTTTGATTTATACTAGTAGGGGTAAAGTGACTAAAAAGGCACGAGTGTTACTAGAGCTACGTGGCCAATGCTCAGTAGCTTTTGCTACATCTCGATTAAAGGTAACAGTAATGGGGGTAATTGTTTTTAGACTTTTTGGTCATTTTTCTTTGGAAAATTTTCCGTTTGGTTTTCGGTTTGGTTATTTTGAGGTTTAGGTTTTTTTACAGGAAATGGAGAGTAAAGTTGATGTTGGTAATTTGGGATGAAGGAGATGGAGTGTTGTAGTTTTGGAATTGACTTTTCTTGTTTTTGTAGCCACTTTCAGCATGATCGACCTTCTTCTTCTTCTTCCCTCTGAAGCCTTTTTTCTCAATTGGCGCATAAATTCTGTCACCCCATATTGCTTACTCTATACATTTGGTTACTACTATAGCGTCAGTGAATTGTTGTATTGAACTACCCATCATGTGTTCGTAGTGTAGTGCCTTGAGCATATTTGTGAATAAGGTAACTGTATATTTATCTAAAAATGGAGGATGTACTTATGCATCCAGATCTTTTTATTTTTTAGCATACTCTCTTATACTTTCTTTATCCCCTTTCTCTAGATTGGACAAGGTAGTCTTTTGAGGAGCGATATCCATATTGTACTTACATTGCTTAATGAAAGTATTTATTAGATCTTTGAATCTTTGAATCTTTGTATTATCTAGTCTCATATCCTAGTTTAGTGTCGCCTCACTCAAACTACCCTGAAAAAAAAATGCATTAGTAGTTTTTCATCGTGTATTACTTCTGTTATTTTGTTACAATAGAATTTGAGATGGGTGATAGAGCATTGAGTTCCAATGTATTTGATAAACTCGGGAACACAAAACTTCTTCGGTACAACTACGTTTAGGATTAGACACATTTCCATGGCTTGTATTAGGTCAAACAACTCTACTCCTTTATTAGCTCTGATTCTAACTTCTAGTGTTGTCATCTTATTTTGATCAATATCATTAGATGATCTCATCTTATGAGATTCATTGGCAAATACATCTACAGCTATAAGGGCTGGTGTCAATGTTGGTGCCATCGACTACACAAATGTTAGATTATGTTAGGGACCTTAACCTTGTTCTCCCACCCTTTCTTTGAGCAGAGTTGTCACTTGAGTTTGAAAAAAAGTGTCAGGTCTATTGGAAAGACCTTAACCAACGGCATTCTAAGTGCTTGTTTAAGTAAGCTATCGATGCGAACCATGTTAGCCTTCAGAGAATCCAATTCTTCTTTAAAATGAGCATTATAGTGAGCGTGCTTTTCATTTTCTATGTTTCTCAATTTGAGTCGTGTTTTGTAGAATTTATGAATTGGAGCTATTTGAGGATCTATATTTTGACCTGAGCATATATGTATGTCATTTAAAAATAAATATATGTATGTGTATGGTTGAAAATATATGTACATGCATATTGGGTATGGATTAACCTATTTGAAGAGCTAATCCATGACTTCCTTATTAAGTATGGGGGTAGAATCCATAGTCTAATAGATTTGAAGAGGTTTTTCCCTAAGTCTTTAAATCGATTGAATCTTATACACATTAGAAAGTACCAAAAAAATAGGTTTGAACCCTTTTCATTCATCAAAAGCAATTAGTTCATACAATGAGTCTTTCTACTCAAATATCACTCATCTATTGGATACATTCTTGATAAAAGATGAAACTTCATTCAAATACTCTTTATACATATGAACATTATTGCCAATCATGGAAGTTTTCACTCGTAACTCATTTGTCTTCGGGCCACCATATCAATCAGCTTGTTGGTTTGCTGAATCTTGTAGTGGAACAAAGTATTATCTTGAAGCAACGTTCTATTGCTTGCGGTTAATGATTTGTTGTTCCTATCCAGTATCTGAATTGTCTTCTTTAGCTGCTAGATCTGGTTTTTAGCCCTTTGAAGTTCTTCCTTCTCAATATCAAGTTCAACTATCTTTTGTATTTAGTTGTACATCGAAGCTACTGATATAGTCCTACCACTCTTCAAATTGCTCTTTCATCTCTTTCACCTCTTCTTCTCTGGATTCCAATTCAGACTAGATTGTAGAGACTCGGCCTCTCAAGGCAGTTGCTTTACTCAGGTATTCCCTCATATCTGACACAACTTCCTTTCTTATTTTTTTTTCATCGTCAATTTGGACCTCGTATTGAGCTTTTAAGCTTTTTTCTTCTTTAATAGTAAGATTGACCAATCTATTCTTGTCTTTTTTAGCCTTTAGCTTCATTCTGTTGCAATCCTTCTTCTTTTTTCAAATAAGCTATTGACTCCTTATCAACATATCTTCTACTTTCAGAGGTCTTTTTCAGAGTCACCGACTCTTTTTCTAGCATCACATGCTTATTTACCAGGTCGTCATATTTGGCCGTTCTTTCTTCCAAGTGTTCCTAGATTCCACGCATAATTTCCTCAGACTAGAATCTCTTTTCACACATTAAATCTTATATCAATTTAGCTATCCACTCATCCTTTTTTTTTTTCAACTACTGGTTTAGGAAGGTCTTCATCTTTTCTTCTTGTAACAACCGGTTTTCTAAGAATTTTTTTTTACTCTTGCAGTTGCACAGTTCAATCCTCAATCTATCTAACTCATTTTGCAAATTTTCTTCGTTATTTACCCTTTTCCTCTTGGGTTCTATAGTGGTGGATGATTTTTTCTTGCCGATTGAATTTCAGCTTTGCATTACCATTCCACCAAGTGCCCTGTATAATTCACCACTCCTCCATATTAAGTTATTAGGGTTGGCTGAAGATTCCTTTTGTTGCCCCTCCTTGTAGACTAAAACAAGCTGCCTCCAATCACATCTAATGGCATCTAGCTCGATTAAAGAACTAGCCACTCTGAAAAAGTAGCCACCCAAGTAACCTTTTAGGGTAAAAAGGTAGGGGATGATGAATGGTAACCAGACAACAAGTCATCTAGTTTTCTCTTTCTTTTCTTTTTTTTGTTGCTCAAAATAGCATTATTTTGGTTAAAACATGCCGTTTCATTTAAATGAAACGACGTTGTTTTAACTTCTTAGGGTTTTAATTATGTATTTGACTAAAGTTCAATTTAGTTCTTTGACTTTTGATTTCTTTTAATTACATCCCTCATTGACCTCAAACTTTTAATTTTATGCAATTTTACCTTTACTAAACTTCAATACCAACCTTGAATTTCAATGCCTTTTTATTTTGGTCATTGTTTTTGATTTATGCAAATTGACCCTAAATTGACCATTAAACTTTCAATTTTCTTCAATTTCACCCCTGTTTTCAAACAAATTAAGTCCTCGAAGTTTATCACCTTTTTCCAAAAGGTTTTTGGCTGTGAATTTCTTTAATTTAAATCTTAATTGACCTAAAATTTTGATTTTTTTGCAATTTTATCCTTGATTTCAATCAATTGACTATTAAGTTTGGTCCTCTAAAATCTCAATCTTCTCAATTAAACTCAAATTGGGCTCTCAAACTGAATTTTGAAAAATTAAATTCTTAATAAAATTAATTCGACCTATTAAAAGTATTATTAAGTACTTACACCTAATTAAATCTTTTAATTTGGCCCATGATTAAATCAAATTGGCTTATTAAAAATCTAATTGCATCCCTGAACTTAATTTTTATACAGATTCATCTAATGATCATTTAATTTGACATTGAATCTGCATTGTCTCTTTAGTCTTAGGTATAATAAGGAATGATTAGACTCTCAATTTTGTTCAAAACTCCAGCTTAATTCTTCTATATATATTTGAAACCCTCTTAGCTTGCTTTTGCCACGTCACCAGTCTTATTACTTTTATTCTTGATTTTTACTAGGAAAAAAGGTTAATTTGGAGGAAATAACCTAAAAATAGGTCATGACAGTTGTCCCTTTTTAGAGTGCTTACGATAAAAAGTATCATAAAAGACTTTAGATAGTAAGCTTGTAAAGAAAAAAAAAGAGAGATAATGGGCTTACCAGATCAAGAAATTGTTAATCCTTTAGAAGTGAGAGCTCAAAGCGCACTCAATAAGATATAGGGATAGGCTAGAAATCATACTATTTAGAAAATGAGGGCTTAAAGACGCACTCAAAGGAAATAGAGGTAGAGATAGAGATGAGGCTAGAAAATGCACTACGTGAGTGATGAGTGCTCAAAGACACACTAAAACATAGAAGAGATAGGGCTAAAATATGCATTATCTAAGTGATGAGGTCTTAAAGGTGCACTTAGAATGAAAGAGATAGGGCCTCAAAAAGAGAAGATATAGGGCTAAAAAGTGCATTATCAAATTTCAGGCTGCAAAATGTAATATTCAAAAAATTGGTTGCAAAGTGAAAAAAAAAAACTATAGGATTTTTAGAGAAATGTTTTCTTGATTTTTTCTTTGATTTTTTTTCTAAATCTCATCCTTCAAAATTTAATTGATTTTGAATTAATCATCATAATTTATCTAGATTTGCTTTCTGATGGTTTTTCACATTTGGTTGATGTGCAATTTTGTAAGCGTCTATTTTTTATAGTTTTAAAAATAACAAAATTATTAAATTCATTGGAGTCCATAACCCAAATTATAGGTTTGGTGGGTTAACTTGGATTGATTGAGAATCAAGTTTCATAGTTTTTTTACTTTGTTTTTTATGGGGTTATTGCAGTCTCAAACAAACGATCTAATATTGGGTTGATGTTTAATTTTATGAGTGTCTATTTTTTATCATATAATTAAATAAAAAATAGCTAAAAAACAAAGTTTCTAAACCCAATTGAGTCAATAACAAAGGTTGTGAGTTTAATGAGTTAAGCTACGGAACCTATGTCAATTCAATATATTTCATTCTTAATATATTTTTTAGAAAAGATGTCAACTTAATTTTTTTTAAAATTCAAATCACATTTTTCTGGCCGTCTAGATTATTTTTGGACAGATCAAGTTGTTTGGGTCACATCAAGAAAATTCTCACACGGTTAAATTTGAAACCCAAGCTAACCATGGAGTCGAGTTAAGAGATTTTAAAGTTGATCTAATGAAGTGAGTTTAATGATAATATCAAAAACATTTCTATAACCAGAACATTTTTTATATTTTAAATTTTTTTATTCAATCAGCATTGTAACAACTTATATAATATGTCACTGTATGATGTTTATTTTATAAAATAACAAATAATATTAAAATTTTAGATTCAGTAATCTAAATGATAACTTATATTAAAATTTTACTTTTAAATTTATTAAATTTTATTTAAGGATTATAATCTATATTATTTTTTCAAAAAAATTATAATCTATATTTTCTTATCAAATATACTTATAATTTGCTATTTTTGACTTAAATTATTAATAAAAAGTAATAATTCAAAATCAAAATAAATCTTGAATCATTGGTTGACTATGATATGATTTATGAAAAATAATTTTTGATTTTGAATTATCTTTTAAAAATTATTTTTTATAAATAAATTATTAAAAAATTAGTTAAGAGAAGATAATATAAGTTAAGATTTATAGGTTAAAAGTTAAGAAAATTTAACTTGTAAGATTTTAATTCAATTTGATAACAAATTTCTTATTTAAGTTATGAGTTATTTTTAATTAAATATAATTATGATTTTTTTTTAAATAAAAAGTGAAGAATTAACTTAAAACAGAATTTAAAAGAGATGTAAAACATAACTTAAATCTAACCTCCAATGATACTTAAAACCTTAAGACGGGAAGCCATTAGAAATAAAGAAAAGAAAAGAAAGATAAAAACAAAGATCAGTTGTTCCTCTGGTAAACTACTTCGGGACTACCATGAATTGGTTGCAACAACTCACTAATACAATTATAATAGCACCGTCACTGCCACCCCGCAACCACCACCACCACCACCACCACCACCACTACCGGCAGCAGCAGTCTTCCTTGTACAGAACCAACCTGAAACCACACAAAAGCTTTAACTCCCTCTACTCAAAATCATCTCTTTCTCTCTCTAACCAAACCGACTCTCTACCTGATCAAACCAACCGCCCCTCATTTCTCCAAGAAATAGCCGCTCTCTGTGAAACTGATAACCTCACTGCAGCTTTAACTCTTATTCAATCACACTCTCAAAATGCTGCTTTTATTTCATTACAAGCAAAAGAAGCAATTGGTTTATTGCTTCAAGCATGTGGCAACCAAAAAGATATCGAGACTGGTAGACGACTACACAAGTTTGTCTCAGACTCAACCCATTATAGAAATGATTATGTTCTGAATACCCGTCTTATTAAGATGTATGCAATGTGTGGGTCTCCTTTGGATTCTCGTTTTGTGTTTGATAATATGGAGACTAAGAATTTGATTCAGTGGAATGCACTTGTTAGTGGATACACAAGGAATGGACTTTATGGCGATGTAGTTAAAGTGTTTATGGATTTGGTTTCTGATACAGATTTTCAGCCTGATAATTTTACTTTCCCTTCTGTGATCAAGGCTTGTGGTGGGATTTTGGATGTTAGGTTAGGAGAGGTTATTCATGGGATGGTGATTAAGATGGGTTTGGTTTTGGATGTGTTTGTGGGCAATGCATTGGTGGGAATGTATGGGAAATGTGGGGCTGTGGATGAGGCGATGAAAGTGTTTGATTTTATGCCCGAAACGAATTTGGTTTCGTGGAATTCCATGATTTGTGCATTTTCTGAAAATGGGTTTTCTAGAGATAGTTTAGATTTGCTGATGGAGATGTTAGGAGAGGAAGGGTTATTGCCTGATGTAGTGACGGTGGTGACTATATTACCTGTTTGCGCAGGAGAAGGAGAAGTTGATATAGGAATGGGGATTCATGGGTTGGCAGTGAAACTAGGTCTGAGCGAAGAGGTGATGGTGAACAATGCTATGGTATACATGTATTCAAAATGTGGGTACTTGAATGAAGCGCAAATGTCATTTGTGAAGAATAATAACAAAAATGTGGTTTCTTGGAACACCATGATCAGTGCTTTTTCTTTGGAAGGAGATGTCAATGAGGCATTTAATCTCTTGCAGGAAATGCAGATCCAAGGAGAGGAAATGAAAGCTAATGAGGTCACCATTTTGAATGTTTTGCCAGCTTGTCTGGACAAGTTGCAATTGAGGAGCTTGAAAGAACTTCATGGCTATTCATTTAGACATTGTTTTCAACATGTAGAATTGTCCAATGCTTTTATTTTAGCCTATACTAAGTGTGGGGCACTGAATTCTGCTGAGAAAGTCTTTCATGGTATTGGGGATAAGTCTGTGAGCTCTTGGAATGCACTTATTGGTGGTCATGCACAGAATGGTGATCCTAGAAAAGCTTTGCATTTGTTATTTCAGATGACATATTCTGGCCAACAACCTGATTGGTTTACCATTAGTAGCCTGCTTTTAGCTTGTGCCCATCTGAAATCCCTGCAATATGGTAAAGAGATTCACGGATATGTACTACGGAATGGACTAGAAACTGATTTTTTTGTTGGTACCTCACTTCTGTCCCACTACATTCACTGTGGGAAAGCATCTTCTGCACGTGTATTGTTTGACAGGATGAAAGATAAAAATTTAGTATCTTGGAATGCAATGATTTCAGGTTACTCACAAAATGGGCTACCATATGAATCCCTGGCTCTATTTCGAAAATCACTCTCTGAGGGAATACAATCTCACGAGATTGCCATAGTGAGTGTGTTTGGGGCTTGTTCTCAACTGTCAGCTCTACGGCTGGGAAAAGAAGCTCATGGTTATGTATTAAAAGCCCTGCAAACAGAAGATGCTTTTGTAGGCTGTTCAATCATTGACATGTATGCAAAAAGTGGTTGTATAAAAGAATCTCGCAAGGTTTTTGATGGGTTGAAAGATAAAAACGTAGCATCATGGAATGCAATAATTGTGGCACATGGAATTCATGGACATGGAAAAGAGGCCATAGAACTGTATGAAAGAATGAAGAAAGTTGGCCAGATGCCTGATAGATTTACATATATTGGTATTTTGATGGCATGTGGTCATGCAGGGCTTGTTGAAGAGGGACTGAAATATTTCAATGAGATGCAAAATTTCAATTTGATTGAACCAAAATTGGAGCATTATGCATGTCTTATTGACATGCTGGCCCGTGCTGGAAGATTGGATGATGCTCTAAGGGTTGTCAATGAGATGCCTGAGGAAGCAGACAATAGAATCTGGAGCTCGCTCCTCAGTTCCTGTAGAACTTTTGGTGCTCTGGAAATTGGAGAGAAAGTTGCCAAGAAGCTACTAGAATTAGAACCAGACAAAGCAGAGAACTACGTGTTACTTTCTAACTTGTATGCTGGATTAGGGAAATGGGATGGTGTGCGAAGGGTGAGGCAAATGATGAAAGAGATTGGTCTTCAAAAGGATGCTGGCTGCAGTTGGATTGAGGTTGGAGGGAGAGTTTATAGCTTTGTTGTTGGTGACAGTTTGCAACCAAAATCAGCAGAGATCCGGGTGATATGGAGAAGATTGGAGGAAAGGATCAGTGAAATTGGATATAAGCCTAACACAAGTTCTGTGCTGCATGAAGTAGGTGAGGAGGAGAAGATTGACATATTGCGGGGGCATAGTGAAAAACTAGCAATTTCTTTTGGATTGTTAAAGACAACTAAAGGTACAACCCTGAGGATTTACAAGAATCTACGCATTTGTGCAGATTGTCATAATGCTGCTAAGTTAATATCGAAGGCAGTTGAAAGGGAGATAGTTGTGAGAGACAACAAGCGCTTTCATCAATTTAGAGATGGACTTTGTTCTTGTTGTGATTATTGGTGAAGAGCTGTGAAGAAAATTTTTCATAGCTGCTTGGCTGAGTAAATTATTTCTCAGAGATCCACAACAAGACTACAGGTAAATGTTCTCTTTTAATTTTTAGTATTACTAAATGTTCATTATACCAGTGGCTTCTGATATAGGATATAAGGTGTTGTTATTCTATCACAATCTCAGTACTTTCAAGAATTCAAGTAACTCATTAAAAAAAGAAGATTAGCAAATATGAAAGAAAAAGAATTTGACTACATGTTTTTCTTGTGCCCAAGATGCTCCCTGCATAGTGTCTCTGAATTAGCATTCACTAACACTCTGTTTGTGAGGAGGGATTGAGGGAAGGATGGATAACAGGGGAAGGATTGAACAAGAGGAATTGGGTAATTGTGCTCGTCGTTGTTTCATAGAATAGAAATTATCGATTATCATATCAATTGTGAATCTTTCAGCAATTTCTTTTTCTATGTAGACAATCAAATAATTTGCAAGAAAATCATCCTCCATC
>Ga0325410_1001362_pt1 | contig 26950 bp, 15 predicted proteins | sample PopdelMetagenome_16_FD_206182 | JGI IMG/M metagenome (GOLD analysis project Ga0325410, IMG submission 206182) | Populus deltoides microbial communities from Bellville, Georgia, United States - Xylem-PdIQD-R3 | ecosystem: Host-associated > Plants > Phyllosphere > Stem > Wood/Secondary xylem...
CAACTAACTATATTTTTTTAAAACTACACTCATAAAAGCTACCTAAATAACAAATACTATTTCGGTAAAAACACTACAGGAATTCAGATTTTTTAAAAATGCACGGCCTTACCACTAAAACAAGCAGACACAGCTCTCAATAAATTTGTTCAAATAAAAAAAAAAAACAAAATTCAGCTCCTTTTATGTAAAAAAGGATACATTATAAATGGTCAATCTATGATTATAACTCATAAGGCCCCCCTCCACCTTAAAATCTCAGCAACTAGTTGCTACTAGACTTAATTGCCTCCCACCCATCTTCCACCCACCTTGCTATAATCGCTATCAGCACCTCCATGCATTAATATCATCATATCAACCCACTATAAAAACCCTATCTACATAAGAGCTTTTACAGCACCGATTAGCACTAACCTATTTATTGGTAATTCAAGACCATCATGCGCTCGAGGGCACCCCGACATTATCTGTTGGAGCCTGGCAGCAGGGCATTAAGAGTATAAATATACAGAATGATTTTATATAGCTAGTCCCACTACAGGGCCATTGCCAGAACAAACATGCTAATTGGTTAACGAGCTGTTCATGTATGCTTAACCATGGAGAAGAAGCAAATGCTAATCTTCTTTCCGCCAAACAAAACAGCGTATGCAAAGATCAAAGAAGAGGCTGAAGACACAAAAGAAGCCAGCCATAGGTCGACAACCAACATATTCCAGCAAAAACATTAGTGGGCATTTGAGATTTTTCACGTTGACAGAGAACAAACATAAAATAATAATAATAATAATAATAAGCAATTAACAAATAAATTAAGATATGGTGAATCTTAATCCTTTGTCGAGAGTAACAGACCAGCACTACTGAGCACTGAGATTTAATATATTCTTAAAGGCAACTACTTGGATTGTCACAAACCCCAATGGTTTGGTAAACATAAGAACAATGCTTCTCCAAATATCCATAAATTGCTAAAATACTAACCTCGTCTGCTGTTTCCACTCAGAAGGCGTTGCTGCAACTTCCTAAAAAAATTATACACACTTCCCACTGGAAGTAGCAACAACCCTTTACCTTGCCTGGAAATAGCAACAACGCTTTACCTGGAAATAGCAACACCCAAACACTAACAGTGACCCTATCATATACTGGTATGATAGCAGCAATAAACAAAATTATAAACAAACAAATCTAAGAACAGGTATTCTCCTCCCCCCGCTCACACTTGCAACAGGATCAAGAAAAAGCACAAGAACTAGAGATGGCATCTGAGGCAATTACAGGTCTTGGGAGTGAAAGAACAGAAACCAAAGGGCCTGTTTGGAATGTTGCAATTGATGGCATAGCAACAAGGAGATGGCAAGCAAACCCCCTTAGCACCTCCACAGCAAGTGCACATTGCACATATCTGAAAACCATTCAATCTTCTCCTGCTCTCATTCATCATCATTCTTATCTCCGTTACCTTCAGTGGCTCCATCAACGGCACCATCTCATTACTTGTTGTTGCAGACCCATTTACCTCCAAATCAACAAAAATTCAATCCACAAACACCAATTTAGACATGAAAAGCAAAGGGATCTACGAATTAAGAGGGGAGTATGGAAAGAAACAACACTCACCTGGCCTGTGCTTGTACTTGCCTCATTGTAATCGATCACATTAGCTAGGAGGAGGACGAGGAGCATGAGAGGCAAAGAGACCCCATAAGCAGACATGATGAGATGGGTTTTTCACAAGGCTTTTGAAATATGTGGGAATTGGCAATTGGGGTTTTGAGTTGTATATGTACTAGAACAAGTTTTTGATTTGGCGCATCATTAAATGTTACTTGGTGTTACGGTTGATGGGTTTGTTTTGGTTTCCAGCTGCTAAGGAGTACGGGATGTTTGGTACCGCGATTAAGGTTTAAAATGTTTTTATATTAAAATAATATTTTTTAAAATTTTATTTTCAACTGACACATTAAAAGAATTTTAAAATATTAAAAAATTTTAAAATAAAAAATTTAAATTTCTTTTAAAAAATATCTTTAAAACACAAAAATAAAATGAGAATTAACATAGAGAGAAAGCCTCTGGTTTATTAATCATTATATGTATAATTTTAAAAGCTGATCCTACAAGTCGACTCGGGACCCAACTAACTTGGAGCAAGAATTGATCGGGTTTAAAAAAAAATCAAAAACTTGGCTGACCCGGCAATTGACTTGATGATTCGTTTGATATGACAAGATCCGATCAAAAACTCAATTATAACCTGTTGATTATATTTTTTTAACCAAAATAATATCATTTTAAATTATAAAAAAATTGAAATTGACACGGAAAGTAAAACTCATTACCTCAGCTCGGATCGGATTTAAAAACTCTGATTGTATGCATTGATGTGTTTTTTAAGAAAAAAAGTTGAAATAATATTTTTTAAAATCTTATTTTAGTTTTAATATTAAAAGAATATTAATTTAATTTAAAAAAAAAAACACTGAGGTTGGATTCTCTTGCGAGCATCTGATATTCTCTTATCAATCAAGCTAGATAACAAGTGTCATGATGTTCATGGCTTAGAACGGGCTCGGTTTCAGCCGAACCTAAATGAGGTTCTGTTTATTTTTGCTAGGCTAGGGCCCACCAAGCCCAACTTTGGGCCTCTTAAGAGAATTTTTGCCAGGTTCAAAATAAATAAATAAATAAGTTTATTTAAGTCCTTGGCAAGTTGGCATGGCTTCTGACGGTGGAATGCATCATATTACAAGTCAATGCGTACGGGGTCCACAATTATTGTCATTTTACAGCTAAGGCTCCGTTTGTTTGCAGGAAAGTTGTTTCCTTTTGGAAAGTGAATTTTTAAGAAAGTGAATTCCTGGAAGGTGAATTCCGGAAAAGTATTTTCCGATGTTTGGTAGTGTTATGGAAAATGAACTGGAAAACACTTTCCAGTGTTTGATTATATTATGAAAAATGAACTGAAAAATAATTTATTAATGAATTACTTTTTTTTTCAAGTTTATCTAATATATATAAAATATTTAATATAAATATTTAGTCACTTACAATAAAAGAATGAAATCTAAAAAGTATAATGATGAATTTTTTTATTATATCTTATATTCATACATAGCTTATTTTATAAAATATAACTATATATGTCATATCATAGAGAAATAAGCTTGTGAAATATTTTTTAAGTTAAATATATTTTTTTAAAATTTTAAAAGCTTAAAATAAGTTTTTTTTTTCATACAAAGAAAGCAAAATTAGTTTATGGTAAGAGTTATATATTTGAGTTTTTTTTTTGTATGAAGAATTCTCTCATTCCACTGTCATTCCCCCTCTTATTCCGGTTTCTCACAAATTTTCCACATTCCCCTCTCATTCCACTGTCATTCCCCTTATTCCCCTCATTCGGTTTCCCCTAATTTCCCCTCTCATTCCCCAGTTCATTCGGTTTCCCCTCATTTCCCCTCATTCCCCTCTCATTCCACTGTCATTTGGTTTCCCCTCGTTCCCCTGTCATTCCCCTCATTCGGTTTCTCAAATTCCCCTGTCATTCCCCTCATTCCCCTGGGTTTCCCCTCATTCGGTTTCCCCTCCTGTATACCCAGTTCTCTCTCGGCTGTTCTCTCATGGTTGTTCTCTCTCGGCTCTCTTTCTCTTCCCCTGTTCTCTCTTGGTTCTCTCTCGCCATTCCCCTGTTCTCTGAAGAAGCAGGACAACATTACAGATTCAAGGGGCAGGAGGGCAGGAGGGCTAGACCTCAAGGATCTGCTCCTCATCCCCAATTCTTATCCCTCTCTCCCCCGGCAGTTTCCCCTCCTGTTTGCATCTCTCTCTTTGTTCTGGATCCGGTGACGGGGAAACAGGGTAGGGACTGGTTGGGGAAGCTGCCGAATGTGCAAGAAAAATTATGTTTTTTTATGGCTTGCTTGTGATGAATTTGGTTGGGTTTTTCTGTGAGCTTGTTTGAATGTGACGAGGAGATGAAGAAGAAAACTAGGTATGGGAAAAAAATTGACAGGCAGCTTCCCCAACCATGATGGATTGTTTGCATAGAAAATACAAATACAGAGAAATAGTATTTTTTGGAACAGACAACAAATTAAACAAGATGAAGGATTTTTTGCTATAATTCTTGCAGATCTAAAAAATACGAAGAAGATAAAAACATAAAGCGAAATAAGAGAGAAATTTTAGGGAAAAAATATCTGAAATGTAAGTGTGATTCTCCATATCTTCTTTGCTTTTCAACTGTTTTCAAAAAGAGACACAGAGAGGGGAAAGATGTGTTTTATCAGTAAAGGAAAGTGTTTTCCTTTTGACAAGGAAAGGAAAACACTTTCCTGCGGGTAAAGGCAGTTTTTTTATTGACCGGAATTAACTTTCCTTTGACTAACTTTCTGGATGGTTGCCAAACATGAGAAAATGAGGAAAATGGATTCCTGGAATTTGATTTCCTTGAAACAAACAAGGCCTAAGTAAGGATTCAAGAAACCATCTAGAAGATATGATATAGTAATAAAAACTTGAAATTAAAAAAAAAATATAATTTTAAATTTGAGTTATATAGTTATTAATTTTAATATTAATATCCATTACAAATTTACCTGATTGTAATTCTAAAATTAGTTAAAATAAATATAAACTAAACTAGAAACTATATAAATAAATAAATATTAAAAAAAATTGACCCAATCAAAATCTATTCACGTGGAAAAATTATGCAAAAACCTCGCTATCTACATGAAAATGTTCATTAGTGACCAAAAAAAAAAAAAACTGTATCAATGATTGGAAAAACAAAAATCATATGAACTTGCTTAAAAGTGCAAAAGTCTACATCCGTCTGCACGTTTTTTTTTTCCCCCAATAAATACCATACATTTGAGAAATGGTGAAGCAAACATGTTAAGTAGACACGGTATTTTGTGAATTGCTTTAATAAATTTTTTTTTATTTAGTTGGAAAAATGGAAGCCAACAGAAAATACATGCTTGTTTTTTTTATTTTTTATATTAAAAAATAATATAAATTATATCTTAGAGTTTCATTTATTAACTTAAATTATTAGGTTAAAATGGTTCTTTAACATAATATTAGAACCTTGATAACCAAGCAATCATGACTTCTCGAATCTCATCATCCCTATTTATTTGATAAAAATTAAGCATAGGGTAATATGGGTCTGTGCAAGTTTTAAGCTCAAAGGGCTTTGACTTGAGGGGGTGTGTTAGAGAATAATATAAATTATATCTTGGGGCCTCACCTAATAGCTTAAGCTATTGGGTTGAGATGATTCTTTGATATTTTATTTCAGTCCTTATGTTAAGAAAATTTTATGTTTTCAATTTAGTTCTTCAATTATAATTTATCATATATTATTTTTTTCAATTCGTTTCTTATTTTTTTTATTTCTCATTTTCACTCTCAGTTCTTTTGTTAAAGTTTATTGGTTTTTAATTTTATTTTTCAATCAAAATTTATGTTGTTTTAATTTTTTTTCTAATTTAGCCCTTATTCTTTTGATTTCTTTTTTCATTTTCTTTTCAACTTAATTTTTGATGCCCTAAAATTTATTTTTTATTTCGGTTTTCACCCTCATTCTTTTAATTATAATTTCTTATGAGGTTAATTTTTTTTCTCAGTGTTTGATTTGTTCGGGATTAAGTTTCATGATTTTTTTATCTTCCATGCTTTCGATCATATGACACAAATCACAAGTTTTAAGAGTTACTACTGTTATGAATCCTTTATTTCCTCGTGTTCTTTTATAATTTTATTATTCTACATTCCTTTTTAGAAATTTTTTTTTTTGAGGTTACCTTTAATTTCTTTTATATCGGTTTGTTTTGATCTCATTATCTAAAGCACAAGTTTTACAAGCTTTTTTTAGATAAAGATTTTTTTAAAAAATTATTTTGTTTTGTATTTAACTTTTGCATATTTTTTATTTTATTTTATAAATATAAGTTTTGTTTTGTAAAAAAGATAATTATTTTAAAATAATATTTTTAATATGTTCAGCCCTGCATAGTTTTTTCTCTCTTTATTTTACTCATGATTTCATGTAATTTTAAGAATGCTGCTACGCGGTGTCTTCTTGGATGGCAAAATGACGGAGCAAACTTGTTTGCTCTCGACACCATTCTAGCAGTCTTTGAATGTGCTAGTGTTTGGTGGACGTTGGCTAAACTAGATTGGAACGACATCTGTGTGGTTAGTGAAACTTGTGCTCACACGGCCGGTCTACTGGTTCAGCGGCAACAAAACGTCATTGACATGTTATGAAGAAAGCAGTTTAAGGTTGTAAAACAATATATGGGTCCTAAAATTTTAATTTTTTTCACGATTGGTCCCTCTCTTTTAGAAATTTTTGTTTTGATGATAAACCTTATTTTATTTACGTTTCAATCCTTAGATCTTGAGAGAAGAGAGAGAAAGATGCAATATAAATTTAGGAGGGAGAAAGCTCTTGAGTGATTAGATTTCAACTATAAATAACTTTGATTTTGATGTTTATAAATTTGTCAGAGATAAATATAATAAAGGTAGGTTTCATTGTTAGAAAAAATAAATAAAGGTACTTAATTGTTTTTTGAATATATTTAATTTTTTTTTAGAGATTAGAGGTTGTTTTGGAGTTAAAAATAAGTTTAGTAAGGTTACTAATTTATTTAATTAGAGATTTATATATATATATATGAAAAAATAAATAAAGGTACTTAATTGTTTTCTCAATTTATTAATTTTTTTTTTTAGAGATTAGAAGTTGTTTTCGAGTAAAAAATGAGTTTAGTAAGGTTACTAATTTATTTAATTAGAGCTTTATATATATATATATATATATATATATATATATATATATATATATATATATATATATATATAGCTGAGGCATGCCAGCGTATGCTTGTAGGCTTAAATGTATCTAGGATTTTGGATCCCTAGCTAGGGGCACTGACTTAGGATTCCAAGCTCAGTTGCTCTTGATCTTTTTTTTTTTATTCTTTTATTTAAATCTTAATTAATATCCTTTTTTATTTTTTATTTTTTTATTTTACTTTGCCTAAATGTTTTAATTAAATTTCAATTAAAACCATATCTCTTACTTTTTTTAATAAATTTTAGTTCACTTTTTTTTTAAAGGTAATTAATATTTTTATTTATTTATTTTTAATTTCATAATGTTTGAAAAAGCTTATTGTAAATTTATCTTTAAATTATATTTACATGATGTATTTATAAAAAAATAAATTTTTTATTGTTATCAACCAAAGTTAACCTCTTAGATAAAATAAATAAATAAAAGTGTAGAATAAAAAGGATATTTAGGGTTAAATATCTGCACAGGAAGATTAACTTTCCAGTTTTAATATTGAATTATATATATATATATATATATACCCGAAAACACATGCATATCACTAACACCCTTTTTTATTTTTTTACGTCAGAAGTTAGGAATTAACTTGGAGGCATAACCACAAGGTGGCGCTGAGCTGCAAGACTTGTATTATCTGAAATGATCTGTTGTAAAGATTCTTAAAATTGATGTCTGTCAACCGACCCCATGAAAACACCTTCCACCTAAACCACACTAGAGATTTTCCCAAGTCCAACAGACCACTTGCACAGGAAATGCTTTAAATAACAAACTGAACAGGGGAAATCAGAAAATGAGAATCAGACAGATGAAATATTCACTTTGGGTTTCACCAAATGTGACAATATTTGCATATTTTTATACAATGCTGCAATATGAAATTCGGAGTCAAGTCTGTCAGATGAATTGCATTATCAACTTGGCATGAACTCTATACATCTCCAGCAATGGGAAATGAATTTACAGACAGGACTTTCTCTATCGTCCAAAAGATTGTAAAAAGTAACTGGACGATATCTTGGGGCACTGTCACCGTTCATCCCCCCGTGTCAATATTATCATCACCAGGTGGCATTTGTCTAGGCTCTGATAGTGAAAGTCGCCTTGGCTTTGTTGATCCGGCTTCAACAAGCCCTTCCGATGATAAAGTTAACGCGGCAGATCCTGATGAGGACCCCAATAACCGTCGAACAGGGGCATCAGCTGAAGATGATGCTGTGAGATTGTATGTGAAAATTCCCATAGGGTGGTGAAACTTGCAACTTGGACCAAACTTGCAGATGCCATAACGAGAGTAGAAGATGCATAAAGGTTCTCCCTGACACGAACAAGACATCAGCTCCAACCAATAATTATAAAGTAAAAAATCAGAGTTGAAGCACAGATCCTACAAGCATGTTTGAACAGAAAACAAAGTTGATACATTCCTGTGTGATCGATCATTTATAAACAAAAGTTGAGTTTAAATGGGGGATGGAGAACTTGATTTATTATAAAAATAGGTGTATAGGTTTTGATATGATTTATCAATATTAGCCATGTATGGCTTGCTTCACATCAAAATTTTAAAAGCACTTTCTTCCCTTCCTATTTTCATTAGTTTTATTGTATGCCAAAATTTTACTCAATCTCAAAGCTTCCTTGTCAGTGGAAGCCACCTTCAAATCATGTAATTCTTGGACTTCTATATAACACAGTTAACAATTAGCTAATCCAACCACTACACCTCTTAATACAAAACAGTCCCTACCCTGTCGACTTCAACCAATACAAAGAAAAACTTTTGGGTGGAGCAGAATTGCAATTTATTCATATTGATTATATATTGAGCGGGAATTGGAACTGCATTCTGGTAAAAGAATTTGATTCTTTGGCCATTACACACTATTAGGTCTGATTTGCTATCATTTTGTTTTTGAAATTCATGCAACATAATAACAGAATTAATGTGTTTTTAATTAAATTCTAGAATGAAGCGGTATTTTGGTAATTTCCAAGTTTGCTTGAAAATTTGGAATATTGTAGCTCTAAGTTTTATTTTCTATTTAGCATTTATCTGTCCTAAAGTAACTAGTCTTATTAGGGATTTTCTATTCTAAATAGGATTACTATCTTCTTATATAGGAATCCAAGTCTTTCTTGGACTCCAAGTGCTAGGACTCTATACAAAGGTATTTAATTGTTCTATAAGGATTCGGCGTCAACGAAATAAAAATTTCCAGCAATTTTGTTTTTGTAACTACGAGCCACAATCTTACTTGGGTGTAATTCCCAAGAATCGTAGGTGTGAAGCTTAGTTTTTCCTCCTAAGCTCAGGTTTTGTTAAGTGCACTGCGCAAACTAAACGGGGATAATTACATGCAAGTAAAACAGGGATGGTGGAAACTGAACTCACCGGACGTAAAGGCAGCCCTATTGCACTCAAGACACAGTCTGGAGCAGGAATTAGCCTCTCCCTTGGATGGTGGAATCTACAAACTGCACCAAACTTACAGTCTCCGGTCTTCATGTAGAACTGGCATTCAGGCTGACCAGGTCTCTCAGGAAAAACACTCTCTCTTTGCAAGGCATAAAATCCCATGGGGACAGAATCAGAACGGTATGGAGAAAATGTCCCTTGAGATCCTGCATTAACTGATTCATTCTGGCGTGAGGTTCCATATATCTGACTGTTTCCTGTTTGTTGCTGACTCTCCGGAGATGATACCGACCCAACCTGACCCTGGAAAATAGTTCAACAAGCATGTCACATTTCTTGATACTCAACTCATGCACACAGAAAGCTTAGCAAGTGAATGTCAACTGCAAAACAAAAGAGCATTAATAAAAATTCATTATGCCCTTGATGCAGCTGTAAAAGCAGATGTCAGAGCCTCCTACAAATTCATTGTTGGACCACAGCCCAAAATAACTCCAGAAACATTTGGAAATGTTCTAATTGCACCTAAACCAATCTTAGAGATCAAGATGACGTATTTGTTGGTCTTGTTTAAACTCCATATAGATGCCAAGATTTTCAGAGGATAATACTAGTTAAGTAAATAGCTTAGTTTAAATGCACTAGCTAAAGATTGGTCACACTTTGGTGGAAACATTAACTGTCATTTCATTTTGCTCTTTGGAAATCTTGATACTTTCATAGTTTTGCAGCTATGGCTGGATATTTTAGAAACTTCCCTGCAATTTGTAATCCCAAAATGGTATTATGCCATACATTAAAATCCAAATGGCAAGATTTCCTCTTGATGCAAAAAAATCGTGTGCCTGAAGGCATAGCAGACTGCCAGACACCTCTAAAATAACCAACATTAATTGCACACTCAAAGCTGGGGAACAAGCAATTGCACGCTCAATGCTGAGGGGTTTACAGAACTTAAGAGAAAAAAAAATTATTTGGAGGGGCTAGATCAGAATATTATAGGGACCAATATGAAAAATATTCTAATTTTCGAGGACTACAGTCAGCTTGGTAGGCATGGCACCCTCATGAAAGACGTAAACGCCAGCCCTATGCACATGGAATATTGAAGGAAAAAAACAAATTTATTTGGAGGCTAGACTAGAATATTATAGGGACCAATATGAAAAATATTCTGATTTTCAGGACTACAGTCAGCTTGGTAGGCTTTGCACCCTCGTGAATGACATAAACGCCAGCCCTATGCACATGAAATATTGAAATTTCACTCAATAAAGTTTCCTAAAGTTTTCAGCAACTCTGCCACAACATCTATCATAAAAAATACCAAAAACACCCACCTCCAAGTCCCAGATCCCAAAACAAACACTAGTACCTTTTACCCCAAATAAGCAGAGTCACCGCATCACCATCACTAGTACTCATCACCAGCCAACCCCAATCAACTTTGAGCAAGCTTCAGCTCCAGACTCATCCCCTAATGCAACTAAGGGTAGCTGACACTTACAAGTTCAGATGTCCCAGAAAATAAAATAACCAAAAATTTTTGCAAAACAGAGAATATTTGAATAAGGCTACTAAAACATTTTTCTGATCACAGTTGAAAGCAAAGCTTGTCAATCACTATTTATATAAAACTAGCAAATTGTACAAAAAGCTGAGCGAATTTAATGTTTGAAAAGAAATACAAGTACCAAAAAGATGTAAATGTGCAACATCAACAACTAAGTACTATGAGTGAAGAACCATTTTCTCATACACAAAAGACACGCTAATTAAATCAGCCAAAAAAATAATAATCAGTGGAAACAGCTTGGATCCAAGATTTAAGACTTTGGTTGGGGGAAGACATTTCATTTGATATTTTGGTGGATTCGGTTTCTGATCAAGCTAATTGGCACTGGAGGATCCGTAAAACTGATCCCAACCAGTTTGTGATTCTTTGTTGTTGTTGGGTACTAGAAAAAAGTACTTGACATGTTAAGAAATCTCTTTTAACTTTCAGGGAAGAAAGAAACAAAAATCTCCTTCTTAGGAATGAAACTATTAAATTTGGAAGACGAGAACCAGATATATCATCTTTATGGAGGGAAAAAGCTTTCCATCCTTAAAGGGGATAAAATATGTTAGGAAAAATCTATAGAGATAGAATTATTAAGGGCGGGGGAGAGCTGCCCTCATTGTGTGATCCAAGTCCAATAGCCTCCAAAGTAACCAATAAATTGTACTTGATTGTATTCTCTGACAAAAGATAAAGAGGAGCTTACACTGTATGCATTCCAGCCAGGGACTGATACGACTCCCTGAGGTAGAATCAAAGGTGTATAATTTGAAGGAGCTTGCCAGCGTGGGCTGGTAATAAAAGATGCTCTTGACCAGTTTGTTGCAAGTCCTCCTGGATAAGATTGCTGACCAGGGGTAGTTGGAGAATTGACAGTAGGGTAAACAGGAGAGCCACGCAAAGGAACCATCACATTAGTTGGTTGAGGATGATGAAATTTACAAGTGCTACCAAACTTGCACTGTCCTGTTCTTAAGTAATAAGCACACTCCATCTCATTCTGTAGGAAATAAAAGAATAGAGTGAAATGAAAAACAAAATGCATGTCATCTTAGGAAGCACACATACAATAAAGACAAGGGGAGACAGGGGATGTGCAAGGCAATCTCATCCCACAAATGGACAAAGACATTACTTACTTCCACCAGAAACATTGCAGAATTGAATGAGAAAAACTTAAAACAAGCCGATCATTACATTCAGCAAAGGAGCCCTCAAACAATTTTCAACAAGAGATATTTCCCATTCGTTCCAAGAAGGCAATTGGACATAGATAGTGCAAAAATACAAAACTAATGGAAGGAATACAGAGCTTATTAAATTTGGAAGTCTTGGAAGTAAATTCAAGAAAATTGACAATAAGAGTACTCCACGCCATCCTAAACATTTCATTGGCTTTTCTCCACTTTCATATATATATTCTTCGTATCTTAGTTTGTTTTCACTCATGCAATTAGCTTCCAATTTATTTCTCCCTCTTGTTTCACACAGCCAGGGCTACTGAATGGGATGCGATAATTACATGTCAAAATCATATCTAAATAATTTTGTCAAAATTTTGTGCTTCTCATCAATTACATGCTACATAATATTTATTGAATACGCCTATCATTTAATGCAACTGTCCTAACTTTTTCAAGATATAAAACGTAAGAATTTGAGTCCTGGTTTTTTTCTGTCCACAATGTAGAAAGGAAATCAAGAAAGACTCCGACAATAGGTGAATGCTACTGACCAATTTTTTCATGTGTTATCCATTATCCTTCATTCGAGAAACTTTCTCAAAGAGTTGTGGCAGGGGAAACACATTAAAGAAACATCCTAATTATCATATAGGAAAATGGAAATAAAATTTGGAAACTGTGGATGACATGCCAAAATAGTACAAATGCCAGCACAGAAAGCTGATGATGCACTTAAGTTATTTTTAAAGAAACCAAAAACTAACCTATGCAATTCTTCATCAACAAAGGCGTTTTCTATTCTAGAATAAGTTGTAATGATAGGTTTCTTAGTAAAAAAGTTTGAATTTCAGTCTTGGGTTATTTTTTAAGTGGTGGCAGAATTCTAATTTCTCATATTCCTTCAAATTAGGGTTATTTTAGAAATTTGCAGAATTACTTGAAGGTTTAGTCTTGTTTAGGAATTTGATGTCTTAGTCTTCAATACTTTATTCCTGTTTAGTTTCTTTCCTAGTCAAGTAAAGATTAGTAATCCTAGTCTTTTAAGGAGTCTTAAATCTCTACAAATAGAGATGCTATGTTTTAATTTTCAACAGAGTTGAGTTATGAAATAAATTGAGTTTTAATATCAATTTGAAGGCTGAGAACCTACGGTTTCTTTTCCTTTACTCTGTTCTTCAATTTTCTGGTAACTCTTCTCTTTCTGACTTTCTATTCTGCAGCTACAGTGTGGTGAATTTCACAGCCCAGTTTCCCCTTATTTCTTCCTAAACAAGTTTTATTCTACTCTAATTCCAAGAACAAAAAACCCTAGCTCACCACAAAGACAAATCCTTTGTAGAACATACATCTCAAACCTGTCCTACATCAAAAGCCTTCACAAGTCTCTATGCCTTTTCAAACAGTTCTACTTAGAGCATCGTCAACAAGAGTGAAAGAAATGGAGATAGCAGATCAAAAAAAAAAAAGTACTTAATTGAGTTAAAAAAATAAAAGATCCATACCAGTCGAAGTGGATAGCCCAAAATATTTAAAGACACTCTTCCAGAAACCCCAGCCTTGTCTCTAGGGTGATGAAACTTGCAAGTGGCTCCAAACTTGCAAGTTCCAGTCTTCAAGTAGTACTGGAAAACAATTAAAGTGTAGCATTAGTTTTAGAAAACAAAAATTACAAGAAAAGGAAATTGCCAAAATCCTTAGATTGAGTTATAGGATACCAGAAAAAGAATCAGAGGTGGCATTAAACAGGATAGAAGACTTTAGGAAGAAAAGGAAAGAAGACCCAAAGTAGGAGAGAAGGGTGAAACCATCAAGAATTCTAGTAGAGAGAAGAGAGAAACAAATCTTGACATCAATTCTCAATCATCAACAATGCTATCCAAAACACTGAATTAGAGCTTATAGTCTTTTAGAAAACACCAAGAACCCAAACTACACCGTCTAACCATTAGGGGCGTGACTTGGTAAACTCAAAAACAAAAATCACCTCTACTAGATAGAAAATAAAATGAACTTCTAATTAACACCAAAGTCCTCAAATGGTTAGATGAGAACAACTAAAAATTCCAAGTGATCAAATAGAAAATATCAAATAGGAGAATAGTAATCCTAAAGTACTTTTTTTGTTTCACCATCATCATATAAGAACTATGAACTAGAACTTCAAGCACTACAAGCTGAATTTAACTTATTCCTCAAATTTCTGTCTCTCGTGCTGAAAAATGGTGGAATCATGGATTTTCAATTACCTAACCAACTCAATACTCAGAGTAAAGTGTAAATCCTTATAAATATCTGATGCAGACAACAAAAAGAAGCAAAATCAATGTCTCAAGGGTATTTATGTAACTTCCTGATTTAATGGAAAATCTGGAAAGTCCTCTAGGTCTAGGTTTTATTTCTGTTTAGTATGTTATTTTATTATTCTTAAGGTTGTTATGTTTTCCTATTCTAAATAGGAATTGTTATGCTGGTTTAGAATATAAGTCCTTGTTGGATTTTAGACTACTAAATCTCTAGAAATAAGAATGTAGTTTCAATATTTTGATGGCAATAATTTCCAGCAACTTGCTTTGATTGTGTGACTCAATCTCCCATAGGTGTGACCCTTTAAAGAGCCCTAGATGTCAAGCTTAGGTTTTCTATCCTATTGGTGAGACTCCAAAAATTCCTAATTGTGTGACTCTAGCATACAAACCCCTTCATTTAACCTTAAGACACCCATCAATAGTCGCTAACAACATCTCATGCATACCTAACAACCCTACAACAATTACCCATCACGGATTCAGCCTGAAGTCTCCTAAAACACTGCTCAAAGCCATGAACAACACCTGAAACTTGGATCCCTAACAGCCCCAAAGCTGTCCTGCATCATTATCAGTACGTAGAGGACTGAGGTCTCCAATTATACAAGAATTAACAAATATCAACTCAATCATCAACATCATTTATGGTCTTTCATTGTGATTGTTGGAAATTAATACATCATTATTGCGATGGCCCATGAACAAGGTGTAATGCTAAAAGTAGAAATAATGAAAGCATAAAGGAAAAGAAGAGAACCAGTTAATCTTCTTTACTTCCATACAATTTCAGCCCACCAACATTTCTAATTCTCTAATTTCTGTCCAATACATTATCTAACAAATATCACTTAGGAGATGTCCCATGAACATGGTGTGAAACTCAAAGTACAGATAATGAAAGCATAAAGGAAATGGAGAGAACCAGTTAATCTTTTTTACTTCCATACAATTACAGGTCATACATTTCTAATTCTCTAATTTCTGTCCACCACATCATCTAACACATCACTTGGGAGATGTCCAACACTTAGCAGGCATTCCCATAATATTTTTAAACCTTCCAATAGACATAAACTTCAGCTAACCATATCTTTCCAGCTAACTTATGAAGGAAAAATGTCATGAAAAAGTCTTTAATGGTGGGATAAGACCATTCTGATAGATCGAAGTGGCAGATAGGTCAAGAGCCAGAAAGGGACCCAGCCAGGACATTTGTAAAAGAGAGTGCTTCAAAATCAACTAGAATACTTACATTCATATTGAACCATTGGAATAAACTATTACACAGTAAACAGTCAAAGAATTAAACTTTCTATGCAGATACTTTGAAATCCCAAACTTGACCAACCAATTCTCCAAAACACAATCAAACAACTAGAAAACCAGAGGATCTCAGAAAACAGCACGGGTTAGGTAAATGAGCTTCATGTAACAAATGGATTACAAAAAGATCGTGAACATAAATCAGAAGAATTTAGAACCATAAAATTGAGAAGCTAAATATCCGTGTGACAAATGTCATCTCTCAAGGTCTAATGGAAAATCTAATCCTTAAAACAAACACAGGATACAGGTTTCGCCACTGCAAATACACATGAAAAGCTCCAAAAAAGAAATTTCATGTCCACATTTACCATTAATGACAAAAATTCAAGAACATGTGAGGAAATGGGGGATTACACCTAATGAATTGCTTCAAAGGATTCACAACAGAATAGTCTGAATTGATTGCATTAATTTTGCAGTGATTATCTTAACTTTGATTTAATTACTGTCCATCCTCTATGGTCAATAGTATCTCATTCTCATATTCAATCTACATGAAACTGTCAAAGAACCATCTCAACCCAAAAGCTTAATCTTTTAGATGAGGCCCTAAGATATGATTTATATTATTCTCTAACAGAAGCATGATTAATGTTTCAATCCGAGCAATTCAAAAACTCACAATGCACCCATTTGGTTCTCACCAAATTTAAAGGTAATTACTTTTCGTAAGACATTAAGAGCGATGTAAATCAGAATGTTCAGAACATTCCCTTCTCAATACACAAATACAGTGCTTCTATCTATATGTTTCATTCATATTTTAAGGGGACTACATTACTACCTTGTACTAAAAACTTTTACCATATCGTTGACAGATATTCTCAAGCACGATGCACATGGAGGCCTATTAGTTTATTTAAAGTGAAGATAAGATCTCAACTATGCAGTGATAAAAAAAACAAAAAAAAGATTGATAGTGGGAAAATTGTCATTATCAGGTGCTGGTAATACATGTGTTTCCATCTGTGGAAAGTGCAAGCTAACTACTATCACATTCAGTTTCTGCGGTTGCAAATTTGAAACAATCCATTCATTGCAATATAAATTATCTGAACATTGTTTAAGAAAATCATTTAAATAAATGTCAAAAATAAATATTAGTATTTTACCAGGAGCACATGTCCTTCTAGCATTTCACTTGGATAAATGCAATATTATCAAAGAAACTTTGTTTCAAGTCAAAATAAGAAAACTATATAATGGTGATAATGTGGTAGGAATCAGATCAATTCCCTTATTCTTTACAATAATAAAAAGGACCACAACAATTTTCCGATATTAATTCCTCTTGGTAAAATAAGCGACATAGTTCATGACTGGTAAATTTGTAAAAATGAAGTCCACATAAAGTAAGCTAAGGAACATGCCTGGCATTCTGGTTGTCCTATTCTTTCGGGGAATTCTCCCTTCATCCTGGCCGCCGCAATAGCCTAGAATTCAACAAATCTTAGTTCAACATATAAATCCAAGAGATTTTTTTTTTGTTTAACAAGGAAACATGAAAATTAAAACTGCTAAGTGAAAATGAGCATGACAAAACTTGAATTGCAATTTTGCTACTCCATGCAAGGCAGCGTTTACATTCTGAATATATGCATACAAGAAAACATTTTTCGATACAAAAGTATCCCTCCTTCCTACATTCAACCATATCATTATTGGATATGTCTGCATTCAGTCAAACAAAAAACACATGCATGGCCATGTGTGCGGATGTGTGATAGACTGACAAAGGGAAAAGCAAATAAATACGCACCAAAGGAGAATTGAAAGTTCAGAAAGCTTTCTTTAGGATATTGGGTATACTTCCCTAATTTAAAACAACTCAATAGATGAGTTCAATGCATTTTGCTTGAACTTACTAGTAAATCAGTTTTTAGAAACATTATTTGATAATAGACACAATGAAAATCAGCATATAAGTACAGTTAAGTACATATAGTTGATTATGTTCAATTGTAAACAACCAAATAGCAACATATGCAATAGTTCTGTAGCATTTCTATAACAATAAGACAGAAACCACAATCTGCCAAGACTCGGGTGCTCAGTTCAACTGCGTTCATCGATTCTAGATAAGAATCTAATTGAAAATGTAGTAATATTACTGTAGTTTTTGTGATCCGAGAACACTGCAGCTCATACCAGCTTCCGATTAGGAGGATGATTAAATCGGCAGGTAGGCCCAAATCTACAGAGGCCTGTTCTTATGTAATAAGAACAATCCGGCTCTCCAGGACGCTCGGGATACGGCCCAGCTTCCATTGTCTCACTTGATCTCAGGTTCATTTGCCACATTGCATCTGAAATGAAACTGGACAGGTGAGGTCAAACATCTATGAGAAATCTTCGCCAAACAGAAACAAAGAATAATTTCCCGATATTCATTTTCTCCATGATCTCCTACAAGGATCTCTCCAAATCCTGTTTTCCCTGTCTGTATATATGCAGAGTTGCTCGAATCAGAAAGTAAAGGGTATAAAATGGAAAAAAATAGTGAAGCTTGTACACGGCATAATACTTGAGATTTTTGCATAATAATAAAGGGGGCAGCAAGAAGCTAAATATTTCATGCAAAAATCGTGGGTTAATTATACAAACACCAGTTCGAATGTTAGATTCTTGGACAGTTAAAAAAAATTGTTGCTTTTCATTACATTTACATGCAAAACATTAAACAAAAGGCAAGACAATGATAGAACGCTTGAAACAGAGGCTAAAATTCTGACCCATCAGCCGACAAAAACCAAAATTCTTATAACTTCAGACAGAAACGAGCTGGAACTGAACAAATTCTGACACGATCAAACAAAATTTACGACAGAGGAAGGGCAAAACAGAGAATTCTCAGCATTTCTTTAATTAATTTCCAATGACCAACACCAAACCAAAGACAGCAAACAAACCAGGAAATTCAATGTTTATTTATTACTTTATTATCATAAAAGACAGCAGAGAGATAGATAGAGAAGCAACATGTGAACCTTCGCTTAAAGACGGTGACAGAGAAGTTTCCTCGGTCACAGCTGGTAGACCACCACCTCCACGAGACATCGGGATTCCGGCATCAAAATCCATTTCTTACTCTGATCATTCTCTCTATACTACCGAATTCTCAGTTTTCCATTCTCTTCCGGAATTCCCATTCCACCAGGAAAACCAAGAATTTGTGTTTTTTTGTTCTTTCAATTTTAGTGAGAGAGAGCGGGGGTGAGTATTTTTTTTTATTTTTTATTTTTGCTTACAGAGAGAGAAAGAGAGAAAAAGGGCGTAGTGTCCTCCTCTCCACAAAAACTCAAGGGAGAATAAAAACCAACCAACCAACCATCCAAGACCAGACACCCCTCCCTTTCTTTCTCGCCTTTCTTTTTCTTTTTTCCTTTTTTTTTTTTTTCCTTTCTAACCCGCGTTTTATATTTCTTTTATCACTGAAAACGAACGGCTCTCATAGATTCTCTCGTCCGTGTAAAATGTTTCCTACTCTCTTCATCTTAGCGCCACGTTATGGTGTATTGGCCCCAAGTCTTTCTTTATTCATTTCCCTATACCATGGCTGCTTTTCTACGCTTCATGTCAATGCTGATGATATTCATGCCAAAATTACATATTAGTCCCCGAACTCCATGGTTAATTAACATATTACTCACCAACGGTTAAAATCTTTCTAATTTCTCTTCTTTGCCCCCATCAACTTCCTTGCCCTAAAATTAATTTTATAGAAATTCTCCATTATTATTTTGTATTTATTTATAACTTAGTTCTTCATTCAATTTTAAGTTCATTTCTATTTTCTTTCCCTTTTTTTAAAAAATAAGAAATAGCAAGGAGGTGGATAGATGGAAAATCTCAATGAAGTACAAAGCAATTTCTTGAATAAAAACCACTAAATTCAGTGTGGAAACTATTTGTTTTTTCTTCATGCTACATAATCAATCAAATGGTTAGTTTCAATAAAACAAATACAAGTATTCTATCATACTAATTAATTAGGACTCAATTATAACTAACTCTTGAGAAAATAAATTGAAACTTTGTTCTTTAATTCATAAGAAAATACTCTATTTTATCTTTTTCCTATTTTCATTTCTCAATAATTTTATTGAATATACAAGGTTAAATATTTTTATTGATTCAACTCATATACATGTATAAGGAAAATATAAACTACTTGAAGCAACAACAAACACTTACAAGTATATTTATAATGATGAGATTATAAGATAAGCAAATGATAAAATAAAATAAAAAAACGTAGAGATAGAGTTATAAAGACACGCATTTACGTGGTTCAACCATGCCTGTATCTAGTTCATAAATAAAAAAATATTTGGAAGTGTGATAGTTATTGTGGTTTAAAATGTTTTTCATTTCAAAATGCATCAAAGTAATATTTTTTATTTTTTAAAAATTATTTTTAACATCAGCACATCAAAATGATTTGAAAGTATAAAAAAATAATTTTAAATAAAAAAATAAAATAAAAATTTAAGTTTTTTAAAAATATGGTTTTAACTGCGTTACTAAACTTTTTTCATACAAGTGAGGAACAATTTTTTATAAACTCAGATAAATCTTGACCCAACAATGTCATGCTCACTTTAATGATATTTCAATTAAAAAAAAAAATTCAAATCATTATATTCATCTAAAGAGAAAATCCATTAAACTATTCCTAATTCACATTTGCAATCTTTCACCTCATCTTACATTTAAATCATACATGTGCTTGGCAAGAGATTCAATAGATGCGAATATCACTAAAAGGGAGACAAGATCAAGAGGCGTGCTAGAAAAATAACCATGAACAATTTCTAAAGTTCCTTTGTTAGTTTAAAATAGTTATTAAAGGCAAATTCAATAATAGCTAAAATTAAATCCAAATTAACCTTTTTTTCTTTGATAAAACATATGAGAGAATCATTTAAGGTTCAATTAACTCAATGAAATTCCAAACAATTTCCACAATGTTTATATATAAAAATAGCTAATGAATTTCATATCATCTTTACCCAAATGACCATCGACAAATTTATTTGAGTATCAAAATAATACTCAAGAAAAAAAAAGAGTACTCATTCAGGCATCTAACCCATTTAGTACAATTAGGATTCATTTCTTTTGAAAATTCAAATTTCATGATACATTATGGTTAGAAAAAAAAAATTAAAGTCATGTGGAAATTAACAATATCTTTAATAATGAAGGGACTAAACTATAGAATAAAATTTATTATCATATGTTAAATAGTTTTGTTTAGCTTTATTAAAACTTATTAAAGTTAGGATGATATAACACAAATGATATGCTTATCCTTAACTTAATTCTCTCAAAAGCCTTAATAGTTGAATTCATCCATTTAAACTCTACCTTGTCAAATAATTAATTTATAATTAAAAGCAATGATTATGTTAAAATCTTTTATAAATTTCTTATAAAAAATAGTTAATTCATAAAAAAATACACATCTCACCGCCGGATTTACATATAACTATAGCTTTTTAAAGAGTTAATTGAAATTCGTTACGTAAAAATATTGAAAACTAAGAAAAGCAATTGAAATTGTATAAAAAAAAAACAATTTTTAAGATTATCATACCACTTTTGTTTTCTAAGAGTGACATTAACATGTTGAAGATGATCCAAATGTTTCTCATTTAGACTTGACCACTCATTATAAGGGATTCTTCTCCATAAAATACTATAATGGTGGGTTTCTTATTAAGGTGAAAACCGATACCTTATAACATGATATTAGGATGTCAAATGCTAAATGTATTAAAGGCATGGTTTTTAAATTCAGCCTCAAGTTGACCCGGGATCTGGCTGATCTAGAGCTGAAACCGGGCCGGGTTAAAGAAAAAACAGGGAAAGAAAAAATCCAGTGTGACACGACGACCCGGTCAAAAATCCAGTTGTAACCCGTTGACTTTTGTTTTTTACTAAAACAACATCGTTTTAATTTAAAAAAAAATGACCCGAGCAACCTGGTGACCCGGTAAAACCTAGAACCCGAGCCGAGTCTAAAAACTATGATTAAAGGTATGAGGTTCAACTTACCTCTATGTAGTAAAGTTCCCTGCTAATGTATGAAATAGGCAAATAAAAAGTTACTAGACACTATCATGGCATTTTAACTTAGTTGATCTTAAAAATATAAAAGTCAACAATCTTTAATATTTTAGATGTTCAATGAAAAAGAGATGAAGTCCAACTAGTACCCGTAAAAAAAATTATTAATTATTAATCAAAGAATTTGAAACAAAGAAATGCTTTAGGGTTAGAGCTAAGTTGAGTCTCAATTAAACAAATGATTTACAAATGCTTGAAAAAGAATCATACAAAAGAAATATTAATTCAAAAGAAACAAGATAAAACATTATAAAAAAAATTTAAAAGCTATAAGTGTCGAGGGTTTTTTTATGCAGAATGGTTAGCCAATGTTGTTTTGGAAAAAAAATGTAAATAGAAAGTGCAATTAGGTTTTTTATGCTGGTTTTAGAGCCATCATATTTACATAAATAAGGCACATCAAGAAAAACATTAATCATTGTTGATTTAGAACATAATGCTATTAAGTAATGTCATTTGCTCTAATGAATGTGTATTGTTATGTGATATATGTCACTTATTAGAGGGTTTGTAATTTAACACTTAAAGAAACTATAGATCCTAAAAAAATATATTGGTTCCAATCAGAATGGTAAATAGTTAATTATGTTTAAGAAAAATAAAAACCATAAAAAAAGAATATTTCCTACAAAATGTTACCCTATGTCACATTGTGTGCGCGTTGCAGTGTCGAGATTAAGAAGTCGTCACATAGTTGGTTGGTTCAGGATCACTAGGAAACCTAGATGGACTGATTTTATTTGAAATTTCAAGGTAAAAGACTGATTGTGTCTAGGAAATGTATGAGCACCCCTAATACACCTTACTTGAGGTAAGCTGCATTGTGTGGTATAGATATGGTTTAAAGGTTTTGATGAGTTTCTAACTAGTGATTCGTCTATGACTTAGAACGAAGATTTATGCTCATAAATAAATCTGGCATTTTGAATTTATTATAGGCTCGTTTGCCTAGGTAAAGTTTTATAGGAAAAATCCATGTAGGTGTCCTAATAGAGTTCACCTATCCAGAAAAGGAAAAGTATTTTCCATAACTCATATATTGTGGTGAAAAATACTCAAAAAAAATTAGTGAATATCCAAAATAATTCCAAGAATTTTATAGTCAACTCCTGGTGCTTAAATACCAGCCTACTAGTATGTCTAACATTTATATCAGAATATTGACCATTAATTTTTGAGAATTAAAATTTTTAGGGTTGTTGAAATATTGGCCAAATCCTTAAGAAATTTTACGAACTTATTGTAAATAAAAAAAAAATGCATATAAATTTTCTAAAACAGTGATAAAAAAACATTTCACCTACTTTTTAAAAATAAAATTTTTGTAAGGATTAAATCGTATACAGCAAATAAAAATTAATATTTTTATTTATTTATTTCTACAAAGTCATATTTGGCAAAAATCCATTTTTTTAAAGTCAAAATAGGCTTAGAGGTATTTGTTAAACACACCTTTAAACCAAAAAAATCTTTAGTAAAACCATTACCAGCCAAACAGGGTCTTAACCTTTGACCTAATTTTGACATGATCGGGTTGACTCAACTGTGCTGATCTGAAATTTTTGATCCAACCATAAATTGAACCAAAGACATGGTTTGACCCGAGAACTAAACCAAAAATTAAACTAAAACTTAAAAAGAATCAAACTTAAAAATGAGCAGAAAAACTCAAATTTTTTTGAGCAAAAACAAATCAAACGCTGAAAAAATAAAGAAGACGAAGAACATTCATACCAATTCCAGTAACATGACTCTCCAACCACACCAGATATGAACAAAATAAGGCCACAAACATGTTGTGAATTATGTAAGGATCAATAACTTAGTATCCATCCACTTCAATTATCAAAAAATCATCATGATCTGGTTCAAATAGGTTTTGATTCTAAACTGAAACCTTAGGATTTAAACCCATTAAAAACTTGTTAATGATGCCATTAAACCCCATATTATTAATTAATCCAATATCACAAAGTGTTTAGTGTAAAGAAATTGACCAAAACTAGTCAAAATCATAGAGCTAAGACAATGTTATTTTCAAGAACATGAAAAACACTGCCCAACAACCTAAAAAACCCAGCACACTGTTAAACCTCATAAATGGCCTTCTAAGCCTCTAAATACACTACTTTTGATCCTCACAAATCACATTACTAATACCAAACATAGTTGAATCAAATAACTAATTAAAAAATCATCAAAATCATGCATTAAACTTCACCTTCATAACTGCAACCCCAATAACAATTAACAACAACATCAAATCTCAATTCAAAACTAACTCTCTAAACAACTCGGGACCCAGATGAAGCTCAGGAACTAAGAAAATACACTAATAAAAAAAAGCATTAAATACATACTACCATGTTTGTCAAAATACAAAAACCATTTTATTTTAGCAAAATAAACATTAAAACATTTCCTAAACATCTAGTAAATAGTAACAAACAACTCAAATCAAAATTAAGCAAAAAAAAAAAAAAATTCACACATTAATCAAAATATAAGATCAATACAATGTATCACTAAAAAACAAGTTCAAAACACCATTAAAATATGTAATAAAGAGTTAAGGGTGTGCCTTATGAACATCACCTGCTAGATTAGAAGAGTTTTTTTTTTATACCTTTCAAGCTCTAATAATAGATGTTGTCCTTTCTTTCCCAATCTTGTTACTTTCTCTCAAAGTTGAGGAAATCTTTGTACTAGGCTTTTAAACCTTCACATTTGGGAGTCCTTTATCCTATCTTCCTCTCTATTCTTTCTGTCCTCGTTGTTGCTCTTTTGCCTTGATTTTCCAGGGGTATTTATAGGGTTTCACGCAAGGATTCAATCAAAGATCGATCCTTCTTCATCAAAGCTTGACTCTTTGATCAAAATACGAGAGTTTTGGGTATATTTTATAACTATAAGCTTTGTACATATATTGGTTTTACAATGGTGGTTTTGCAACAAACTTGATTTTGAAGGTTCTAGTGTTTTTTTTTTCCAAATTTAAAGACCAAGGAGCTTGTTTCTAGCCTTTTGATCTTCAGAGAAACATGACCAACCTTTTATAAGAACCTGCTAAGAATATTTGAAGTGTAAACACACGAAAAAGATTAGTGGTTTTGCGAAATGAGTATCACAACCATCGATGACTGAGTTACTCACTCTTGAGGTTTCGTTGAAGCAACTCTAACATCATCATTGTTGAAGACCACCTGAAGTTGATAAAGGGGGTGCACACTTTTTGTTTGGATCCAACCTTGCTTGTTTTGGAGGTCTATAACTTCACATCCATTCGCTTGAAGGTGCCAACTTGATCAACTCAAAATCTGCCAATGCAGAAAGGTTGATCAAGGACAACATGTTGTTGAGATTATTAGAGAAAATGAGATTCAAATATTTGATAAGAGTAGTTGATCTTTGTAGAAGAAGTGTTGCTCAGTTGAATGATGATGTTTATAGCCCCGGAGATGGTCAGAAATGTCATATTCATTTGCCTGAAGTTGCTTACTTAATTAGTCAAAACTGCTAAAAAAAGATATATAGTGACCAAACGATACATTGTTTAGGCTAAAACTAAAAAATAGGGTTTGTAATTTGAGATTTTGGTAAATTGTAATTTAGTCCTTTTTTCCAATTGCTTTTAATTGCACTCGTAATTACCTCCTAAACTCTTAATTTCATGCAATTCCACCCATTCCAAACTCAATTTGTCAGCCCCAAAGTTAACCGCTTATTTCATTTTAGTTCTTTGTTATAAAATTATGCATTTTGACCCTTAATTGATCACCAAACTTCTAATTTCTTCAATTTCGCCCCTGATTTAATCAATTTCAACCCTTACATTCACACGCCATTTTCAGTTTGGTCCTTTATTTTGGATTCTTCAATCACGTCCTTAATTTCTCATCAAACTTTAATACTTGTGCAATTAAACCCTTGATCTGACCAAATTAACTCTTTAAAATTACAATTCACCCCCTAAACTTTATTTTCTTCTAATTAAAGCCTAAATTGATTTAAAATATTATTTTTTTCTTGTAATTAAGTCCATAATAAAATTAATTAAGTCTTCCAAAATTCTCATTAAGTTCTTACCTATCCAAATTTATATTTCTTTACCTGAAATAAAAATATTTTCATTAATGAGGCCTCTTGTCAATTAGAATTGGGTTTTTTTAATTTTGTCAATGTTATATATTTTGGTCCTCAAACTTTTTCACTTGTCATTTTGGCCATTCACCACTAACTTGCGCAATTTTCTAAGCTTTCTTCATGTATATCCTCTTGTATTTTGAATTTTCTTTTCTTTATTTTTTATGGGGTTAAAAGTGGGTAACAACAATTGCTCCATTTTTATAATGAATACGAAGCAAAATCTCATCAAGATTTTATATACTGAGCTTATAAAGAAAATTGTATGTCGGACTTGTTGGGTGATCCACCCATTTTTTTTAATGGTCTTATTATCACGGGTGACCTGCTCCTTTTAAAATTAAAAAATTAGTCTATTTTCATGGGCGATTTGTCCTTTTTAAAATTAAAAAGTTTGCCTATTTTCATGGGTGATCTATCCTTTTTCAAATTCCAAAAAGATTTTCAGCAAACCTTCATACTTCCCTGAAATTGATCTATTTTCACGGGCAACCTGCCTATTTTGAAATTCAAAATTGGCACATTGTCACAGGCGACCTACTCTTTTTCAAATTCTAAAAATAATTTCAACAGGCCTTTATGTTTCCCTGAAATTAGTCTATTTTAATGGGAAACCTACTCATTTTGAAATTAAAAAAATTAGCCTATTTTCACGGGTAATCTACCCCTTTTTCAAATTAAAAAAACTAGGATTTATATCGAATCCTTTCAAAACTTTTCTAAAATAAAATTTAAAACAAAATATCCTTCAAGGATAAACTCATAAAATGAGACCTTAGTTATCCATACCTTATGGATGGGATGTGTTTGTCATTTCTTGACTTTCGTTCACCTATGTAGATTTCACTATCTTTCCTCTTAATTGACGAATCATACACCAACACTATTTCAAAGTTACGATTAAACCATATGCAATGCATGCCTTTCAAAATATAGGTCCCCCCTTCTCAATCTATATTATTATTATTATTATTATTATTATTATTATTATTATTA
>Ga0325410_1001363_pt1 | contig 26928 bp, 14 predicted proteins | sample PopdelMetagenome_16_FD_206182 | JGI IMG/M metagenome (GOLD analysis project Ga0325410, IMG submission 206182) | Populus deltoides microbial communities from Bellville, Georgia, United States - Xylem-PdIQD-R3 | ecosystem: Host-associated > Plants > Phyllosphere > Stem > Wood/Secondary xylem...
GCGACAATGGCAGCAAGCCAGCACCTCGCATAAAGTTTTCCCTCCAAGCAAAACTTGAGAAAAACGAAATACATTAAGGGTCCTAATTTTCTTGGACATAGTGATTGCCGTTGTCTTCTACTTCGTCCCTTCTTGCTATCTGGAAATGGCCTTCACAACTAATCTCTCAAATCCAGGGAATTATCACCTTTGAAAGAGAAAGTTTGGCAACTTTCTTTTCAACCACAAATTAAAGAAAAGAAGTCATTGTCATCTTCAAACTAATTGAGTCATGTTAACACTGTTGTCAGACCGGTTTGAAGACAAATTCAAAGAAGAGCTGGATCTTGGGTTATTGAGACAGTTATTATTTTTTTATTAAAATTGTATTGTTTTTTCTACAAGACGTTAACCTAGTGAAATTTGAATCGGTTTTGACTAAGTTAATCCAGTTACTAAAAGTCCAGTTAAATCAAACAAGTTTTTTTGTTTTTATTTTGATATATAATGAATTCTATGTAAGAAAAATTGATGTTATATGTATATGTTGAAAATGGAGAAATTATAAATCTTTTTACCTTGATAGTTCATAAAGTATTTATACATTTAAATCTTGTTCTTTACTTGAATAAGGAGGCTGAAAAGATATTTTATCATGACAAAATTAATGAGAAATAAATATTTATTACATGTGTATTAATAAGAAATAAATATTCATTGGACAAATATTAACGAGGAATAAATACCTCTAACACATGTGTTGACTCGATAAAAATATAATAAGCGATGAGAGATTCTTGTAAATATATGGATGAAGTATAGATTTAATGAGCAAGTCTTTTGTTTTACATGAAATAAGGTCAAGTAATACCTAATTCTTCAAGGCTAGATTTGATGATTTACATGAAATAAGGTCAAGTAATGCCCAATTCTTCAAGGGTATGATGCCTAGAATCCTTTGGCACTTTAGATCCATGCTAAAAAGCTTGGGTTAAGTAAAATATCTGAAGGGGATCAGGTGTTGGGCCCAAACAATACCCAAGATTGGGCCCAAGTTGCAACCGTGATGCCTAAGCCCAAGGGGTGTCGGGCGGAGTATTGAGCAATTCCCAAGACTAGGCTAGGTCATGACACCTAGCCCAAGGGGTGTTGGGCAGGGGCATTGAGCAATTCTCAAGACTAGACGATTAGGCTCAAGGAGTACAAAACTGGTGGGCCTAGAATTGAGCCCAAGCAGCGCGCCTAAGTTCAGGGGGAGCCAGTGAAAAATCACAAAGGATTAAGTGTACTTAGTGTAGGGCATGGAGGCAATGCCTGGGCCAAAAAGGTGTCAGATCGTGCACCTAGAATTGGGCCTACATGCGACACCTAGGCCCAAGGAGTGTTAGGTGCAGGGGCAGGTGCTGAGGGCTAAGCATTAAGCGCCTGGTGTTGGGCAATGCCCGAAACTAGATCTAGACCACAACACCTAGGCCTAATGAGAGCTAGGCTAGCTGGTCTAGCACCGGGCCCAGGTAACGCGCTAGAGCCCGGGGGCACCAGGCCAGTGGCTTGACAACTTGTTATATTTATAAGGCGTCAGGCAAGTGGCCTGGTGCCATATACATATGTGAAAGACACCAGGTCAAGTGGCCTGGTGCTGGATGTTGGGGCCAAGCTTTGTGATTGGATCCAAAACTTGTTTCCGGATCCTTCACGGGGTAACAAAAAAATAGTTTTTAAACCAACAAAAATTTGTTTAAAAATACTAATAGATTTTGTTCATCAATGTTATTTATATAAAAGATATGCAATTGAAACTTATCATGTGTCCATAATTTCATTTACACGAGCATTTTTTATATATTTTATTTCGCTGTGATTCAATTGTTTATTTTAAATTATATTTTAGTTTTAGATTAATTTTTTATTGTTTTAAATTATTTTAATATGCTAATTTTAAATAATAATAATAATAATAATAATAATAATAATAATAATAAATATTATTTTAATATATTTTTAAATAAAAATATTTTAAAACGCTAGAACTGTGGTATTCTAATGTAATCCTTGATTTATAGCCTATTTATTTGTGTATTTTAAAAATATTTTATTTTTTTTATTTTAAATTAATATATTATGTTAAAAATAATTTTAAAAAATAAAATATATTATTTTAATATATTAAAGAAAAACTTTAAAAAATATTTTTTAAGACATTGATGACGCGACACGACTGGAAACAAAACTAGCGGCAACAACGAACGCTTTTTCCATCTCAAAAAGATAAGATGATGGTGATATGTGGGGCCACAGACAAGATTTTTTATAAGGGACCCATTTTGGAGATGACAATGTGACCACATGTCCGCCACGCGACAATTTTAATGTACTGGTGTCTGATTTCACCATCTGTCTTCAAGAATGGTTGCCAAGACTTTGGCTTTCGCGTAGTGTCGCCAAATTAATTATCATAGGAAATTGCATTTTCAACCCTATAGGTTTAAATAATTTCCTCCTCGATCCCCTTTTTTTAATTTTTTTAACAATTTTCTTAAATATCTCCACAAACTTACAAAAGGAGTATTACTTGGAATTATAAGATTGATAGGACTACCCGGAGGGAGAAAATAAAATGGAGTTTTGACATTAGCTAATCCAATATTTATATTATTTTTAACTTTGGATAGAACAAGTCTACAATTGACTAAAAATTGATGCCAAGTAACATTAAAAACAACTCAATTTGTAGATTTGAAAAAAACAAAAAACACAATCATGGATTCTCTTATGCTCGATCTGATTATTTTTAATTTCATTACGTTTTTATAAAAATAATAATCAAATCAAAATTTTTTTATATTAAAAAAAACTGAAACTAGTTCAAACCGACTGGTTTCGGTTTGGTTTTTAGAACAAAACCGGTTCAAACCGGTTTAACTCAGTTTTTTTAATTTAAGCTCGGTTTTTTTCTAGTTTGGATTTAGTTTGGTTTTTTCAATTTCAAACTTATAAGATCAAAATCAAACGAGTTAATTTTTTTAAAATTTAAATAATTTTTTTCACAGTTGAATTTTTTTAGTTATTTTTTATAAGTTTTCATTTTAATGGATTTTTTAGTTTTTTTTCTAACCTACCTCGATGTTCTCTTAAAGCTCGCTATAAATATCTCCTTGGTACGGTGCATATTTATGGATTTGAAAGAAAAGAATCATATATATATATATATAAAGTGTAAGAAATGATAGAAAATCAAATGAAAAAATTTTTTAAGTGGTTTTTTTTTTTTTTTGAAGGAAGAAAGTTTATTCAATGTCGGAGAGAAAACCCTCCCTTCAAAATGTTTATAAGGCTTTTTGGCTGTGTAATAAGTTATACATGAGTCGATCCTCTTTTATGGATCAATATTAAAGATTGGCAATTGAAACCAAAATTGCGAATAAGATTATTATTGTTTCTTACTATTCTTAGAATTTAATTTTGTTGACAGAAGTTGATTCGCATATATGATAGTTAAAATTAAACTGAATTCACATCTATTTAGTTTAATTAAAAAACAAAATCTTTTTTACAAAAGTTGTATAGTTTTATTGTATTGCTTTAAGTACACAAATAATTCCAATTATTGCATAAAACTGAGTAACCTTTTCCTTTTCTTTTCTTTTCTTTTCCTTGCTAGTCTGCTTGTATTTATAGTTATTAAACCCGGTTTGGGATTGATCCGGTCAAAGAGCCGAGTCTTGGGTTATATTAGTTGACCCGAATCAACCCGAATTAACCTGAAAAAAATTAAAAAAATATATATTTAAAATTTTAATACTTCACATTAAAAAATCAAGAAACAATTCATGTGAATATAGACTATACATGTTGTAAATAATAAAGTTTAAAAGATTATTTTAAAAAGGTTTTTTATCCCACATTAAAAATATATAATTTTTTTTCTTGTGAACATAAAGTATATATAATAAAAAGCTTCAAATTTCATATTGAAAAAATAAAATTTTCTATAAAATTTTCTTTTAGTATTTATACAATGAACTTTGAAAATAGTTAATAATCAACATAAAAAAAATATAAAAAAGAGGGGTCTCTGGAAAAAAAAACACATTTGAAAAAAAAAACAAGTCTCTGCCGAGTTTTGCCAGGTAGCCTAGGTCACCAGCTAACCTGATGGGTTTTGCCGAGATTTTGCTCATGTCAATCTTTTACCTTACTCTAACCGGTTCAGCCACTGAGTCGGTTCACTGGGCCAGTCCAAGTTTAATAACTTTGGCTTTATTGTTGAAAATGTTGTTTTTATATATGATAAATAAACACTTTAAAAATAACATTTTCAAACCCTATGACATGGGAATTTATGAACAGTTGGATGAGTTACTTGATAAACAAATTTTTTTAAAAATAAAATTATATTTTAAAAAATCAATTGAATTCTAACCAAAATAATTAGGTTATTTGAGGAAATCAAATTAATTACAGGTTAATTGTTTTTTAACATCTAATTCTGTTGGTACCAAGTTAGTGATGTTCTGTATAGACCCATACTACAAGCTAAATTTAAATAGTATTTGATATCATAATAGGTATTGTTTTTTTAATATAGTTTATGCTTTAAAATATATTAAAATAATATATTTTTTTTCTTAAAATTTATTTTTAATATTAAAACAATAAAATTAACTTAAAATATAAAAAATAAAATTAACAAAAATCACAGTAGGCGGCATAAATAAACAGTCACATTAATATAAAGTGATTTGATGCGTCGTGCTCCACGTGGTCATCGCGAGGCAATTAAAGCACGAGACATGTATCTCGAGCGTAATTAAAACAATGTTCATTGATTTTTGTATATTAAAAAATTATTCAATATTATAGTGGTTGTTAATTTTTAAAATATTTTTTATTTTAAAATATATTAAAAAAATATATTTTTTTAATTTTTAAAGTTTATATCAATATATTAAAAAAATTTAAAAATACTATAAAACAATTAATTTGAAGTAAAAATAAAAATATATTTTTATTTTTTTTAAAAATACTTTTAAAGCACAATAAAAAAATATCTTCTATATATAAAATCCAAATTACGAGTATAAGTTCTGATTGGTTGCCTGGATTAAGGTATGCCTAATGAATGAAACTTTATTGATGCGACGAACAACTAAATTATTATGCCAGCTCATTAAGATACTCTCAATACAGCCAGAGATTGATAAGTAATTTAATGGTTGTGAAATATTCAATTTTTTATTTCAAAATAGCTTTTTTTTTTTATAATTATTAGTGTTTGTACCAGTTTACGCTCATTTAACTAATTTCTTGAGATTATGTAAATAACAATCATTTTAGTTTTCAATAATTCTGAGATACGTGAAACTCGAATTGATAATGTTTTAAAAGGAAATCCAAAACTTCACCAATTAATTTATATTCCACAAAATTTATATTTTTGAATAATGTCGTTGATGCAGTGGATTTCACTAATAAGCTTCATGTAATATTAATAATATTAATCAATTAGTGTTATTAAAACAAAAGCTGTTTAGAGGCTAATAACATAGCTCAATGAAAGATTTAGAGCGTATTTGGCAGTGTGGTTGCGGTTGCTTTTTAAATAGCTTTTCGTGCCGAAATACATGCCAATGATTTTTTTTTTATTTTTTAAAAATCATTTTTGATATCAGCACATCAAAACGATCCAAAAAGTACAAACCGCACTCAATTTTAGCAAAAAAAAATTCAAAATTTGATAAAACACAGTTACAAACGCAATACCAAACAGCGATCGTAAGTGTTTTTGGGACTTGTATAAATGTCATAAGTTTAGTTTTTGTATTGAATAATATCATATTAAAAAAAAAGTGAGAATAATTCCACAAAGCTTCATTGTCAATCAAAACCTTTTTTTTTAGAAAATTTTAAAAATATACGTCTCGCATAATCATGTGTTTTAAAAAAATTAGTATTTTTTTAAAGTAATATAAAAATATAAAAAATAAAAATCTTTAACCACTCTATTTTTTTTAACGTGGATGTCCGTGCTAGTTTGCGTGTATTTTAACTAATTTTACAGACTCTAAAATTAACAACCATATAAATTTTAAATGATTCTAAGATTTGTGAGATTTTTAATCACTTTATTTATCTTCTTTTAAGTTTACTTAAAATCTTTTATCATTTATAACAATAAAAAAAATTTATTTTTGTATTTTAAAATAAAATTTAATAAAAAGTATTTATTTTTACTTTTAAATTGTTTTAATATATTAATATTAAAAATAAAATTTTAATTTTTTTTTAAATAAATTTATAATAAAAATATTTTAAAAAGCAAAATCACATCTTAGTCTTAACTGCAGAGTAAGAGAGAGAGAGGGGGGGGGGAAGTGTCGAAACTGTCTCCATCAATGCGAGACGGTCCATCTCTAGCAAGTTACTTTAAGAGGGGAAGGGCTATTTTTATTTTTTACACTTTATAAACAGTTACCATAATTTAGATTCCTTCTGATCTCACAATCCACATGTTATGAGTTCGGTCCCTGCCTGCGCTGTCGTACCATTCATTTTAGAACAAGTGGACAGGTAAGGTAATGAAACGGCGAGTCCCATTAATCCGACGGTCATGATTAAACATCATGTGCAACAAACGATGTCAAATAATTTTCTAACTGTTTTAATACCAACTGACCACCTCCATCTGTAAAGCTAAGAAAGCGGTCCCACCATATCATGCCATCGTCCTTCACTTTAAAATACTCAATCAAACCTCTAGCTTTTTCCTCTTTTTAATTATTATTATTTATTTATCTTTGTTTTCATTCTCTCTTTCTCTCTCTCTTTGGGAAATTGATGTGGACGACATATCCAAGTCTTGATTCTCTTGCGTCGAGCGTTTTGCTCGGTGGTTCAACTTGTTTTTTATTGAATTTTAATTTTTTTTGTTAAAATTGAGTGTGGTTTGTATTTTTTGGATCGTTTTGATGTATTGATATCAAAAATAATTTTTAAAAAATAAAAAAAATCATTGGCATGTATTTCGGCACAAAAAGCTATTTGAAAAGCAACAACCACTACCACACTGCCAAACACCCTTAACTTTTTCCGCATATGTGATAAGTAGTAGCCTGGTAAAAATATTTTTTTTAAATATATTAAAATATATTTTTTAAAAAATTATTTAAAACATCATTATATTAAAATATATGAGAAAACTAAAAAAAAACTAAATAATAAAAAATGGGATAGCCTCCCTCATTTGTTTGCATCTTTTTTCTAAGTTGAGGATTCTAATGAATATTTGGAATTTGAATTACTGGAATGTATTTTTAATTTTCAAAAATAAAAAATTATTTCTATTATATCATAGCATACTAAAAATTAAATCTAGTTTTCAAAATCAGATTTAATTTTAATATCAGATATTATATAAGGTTAATGGTCCAATTTTGATAAGGTTGATAGTGCAAATTTAAATCTTCAATATATTTATGTCCATTAAAAATATTATTAAATATTAACATAAAAATACGCACACCTTCGTTTAGGTATAATTTTTGTTTTTTTTAAAAGCTCTAACCGTTAGACAGGAAAAAATAATTAAGGCCACTCAAAAACAGTGGTGACTCGTCAATCTTATTAGTAAAAGAGCAAGAAAATATCCGCAGACATTTCCAAATTCCAAGATTTTTAAGTTAATCAATAATTAATTAAATTACTAATCACGTTTAGTTTTTAATCTAAACTCTTAAGATAAAAAAATTAAAAAAGCTATAAAAAAAAAGGGACAATAATCTCTTTATTCTCTCTATATCTTCCCCATCCCTGTCGGTCTCAGACACCCACTTCACTCTCAACTTCAATGGCTCCTTTTCCCTCCCATCCCATCCCCTTACTCTTCCTCCTCCTTTCCTTCCTCCCTCTCCTCTCACTCTCCGCCGTTGATCAACCCTACAAAACCTACATTGTACGCATTGACTCTCAATCTAAGCCCTCCATTTTCCCGACACACTACCACTGGTACACCGCTGAATTCACTGACGCCCCTCAAATACTCCACACTTACGACACCGTTTTCCATGGCTTTTCCGCCACACTCACACCAGACCACGCCGCCACTCTCAGCCAACACCCATCAGTTCTTGCGGTGTTTGAAGACAAACGGCAACAACTCCACACCACCCGGTCCCCTCAGTTTCTTGGACTCAGAAACCAACGTGGTCTCTGGTCGGATTCTGATTATGGTTCTGATGTTATCATTGGCGTTCTCGATACCGGGATCTGGCCAGAACGACGGAGCTTCTCTGACGTCAATCTTGGAGCGATTCCTGCTCGGTGGAAAGGAATTTGTGAAGTCGGTGAAAGATTTTCAGCAAGAAACTGCAACAAGAAGTTGATTGGTGCCCGGTTTTTTATCAAAGGACATGAGGCAGCAAGTGGGAGCATGGGACCGATTACTCCTATAAATGAAACTGTGGAGTTTAAGTCTCCACGAGATGCCGATGGTCATGGGACTCACACGGCATCAACTGCCGCAGGAAGGCATGTGTTTGGTGCTAGCATGGAAGGGTACGCGGCAGGGATTGCTAAAGGGGTAGCGCCGAAAGCACGTTTGGCCGTTTATAAAGTTTGTTGGAAGAATGCAGGGTGTTTTGATTCTGATATTTTAGCTGCTTTTGATGCTGCGGTTAAAGATGGAGTTGATGTCATTTCGATTTCCATTGGTGGTGGTGATGGGATTTCGGCACCTTATTATCTTGATCCGATTGCCATCGGTGCTTATGGTGCGGCTTCTAGAGGGGTTTTTGTCTCGTCTTCGGCTGGGAATGACGGGCCTAATTTAATGTCAGTGACGAATCTTGCTCCGTGGATTGTTACTGTTGGTGCTGGAACAATTGACAGGAATTTCCCCGCAGAAGTTGTTCTTGGTAATGGGAAGAGATTATCTGGTGTTTCGCTATATGCTGGTTTGCCATTGAGTGGTAAAATGTATCCTCTGGTTTATCCGGGGAAATCAGGGGTTTTGTCCTCGTCACTGTGTATGGAAAATTCATTGGATCCTAATACGGTGAAGGGAAAAATTGTTGTTTGCGATCGCGGAAGTAGCGCAAGAGTGGCAAAAGGGTTGGTTGTTAAGAAAGCTGGAGGTGTTGGTATGATTCTTGCTAATGGAATGTCTAATGGTGAAGGTTTAGTTGGCGATGCTCATTTAATTCCTACTTGTGCTCTTGGTTCTGATGAGGGTGATACAGTTAAGGCTTATGTTTCAGCCACTTCGAATCCGGTTGCTACTATTGCTTTCAAGGGTACTGTGATCGGAATCAAACCAGCTCCTGTTGTGGCTTCGTTTTCGGGTAGGGGGCCAAATGGATTGACCCCGGAGATTCTGAAGCCGGACTTGATTGCTCCTGGGGTGAACATTCTTGCTGCTTGGACGGATGCTGTTGGTCCAACTGGATTGGATACAGATACTCGAAAAACTGAATTCAACATTCTTTCAGGCACTTCAATGGCATGTCCTCATGTAAGTGGCGCCGCAGCCTTGCTTAAATCTGCCCACCCAGATTGGAGTCCGGCAGCAATTAGGTCTGCAATGATGACCACTGCCAATACATTCAATAATCTAAACCAGCCAATGACTGATGAGGCCACTGGAAACGTGTCGTCATCATACGATTTGGGTGCAGGGCATCTCAACCTTGATCGAGCAATGGATCCAGGGTTGGTTTACGATATTACCAACAACGATTATGTGAACTTTTTGTGTGGAATTGGATACGGGCCTAGAGTAATTCAGGTGATCACGCGATCACCTGTGAGTTGTCTAGAGAAGAAACCATTGCCAGAGAACCTTAATTACCCTTCAATCGCAGCATTGCTTCCAAGCTCAGCAAAGGGAGCAACAAGCAAGGCATTCATTAGAACAGTCACCAATGTGGGTCAACCGGACGCTGTTTATCGTTTCGCAATCCAAGCTCCAAAAGGGGTTACAGTGACAGTGAAACCACCAAAATTGGTGTTCACCGAGGCCGTGAAGAAGCAGAGCTTCATTGTAACCATAACGGCCAACACCCGGAATCTGATGCTGGATGATTCGGGTGCTGTATTCGGGTCAATTTCGTGGTCTGATGGGAAGCATGTCGTCAGGAGTCCCATTTTGGTGACCCAGATAGATCCCTTGTAAACTTATAGTTTCACTTGGATCATATCTTATGATCGGTAAGGTTGGCTGGCAGGTGGTTAAGCTAGCGCTGAAGTAGCAAGAGAGAGTGTGAGGTAGCATAGGTGTAGAATTTGCTACGTGCAAGTGTGTGTTGCCACCCTTCTTTCTGTTGGCTGCCAGGTTAGGACTAAGGCCAAGAACTGCTTTTGAGGGATGGTTAGTGTGAGTTCTTTCTCTGTTTTTTCTTTTCCTTGTTAAATTATATCTGTTACCATCCTTTTTTCCATGTAATGTTGTATATGTATAAACTTGACAAGTTTATATAAGCAATAGTTTGATAGATATTAGTTATTTTCTTGGTTGCATTGTTATTATAAAAATTAAAAAAATTAAAAAATATTATTTTAATACATTTTCTATCAAAAAAAAAAATCTATTTTGATTATTCTGCCTACATTTTAGTGTAAAAGTTTAAAGAGTCGAGGAAGCAATCTACTGAAAATGCCAGATGCTGTCAATTCGTGAGATTGACCATTGCTTAGATTTGTTGATTTCTATAGTGTTCTAATGCTCATGTCTATCAAATTTCATTAGATTGCGGCACTGATGTTGGCTTTGGTAAAGCTTTTTTCTCGAATAACACAAGTCAGGAAGCATCCGTCCCCAGGAAATCATCTGTTAGAAAATTGAATTTTGCCAGTCTCTTCGGTTGACTTCTGCTTTTGGCCTTTTGGCCACAGGCTAAAAGCTGGTCGACAAACTTGTTATAAGCTTTATACGTGCTTTGATTATTAACTCTTGTAGAAATGATATTTACTGGGAAATTTATCCTCAAGCCTGTTTCGGTTCCCTGAACGTGGACCTGACACCTACTGAAGGTGGACGATTCGTGAGATCCCAGGTGCTCAGGTGTTTTATCCATACTCTTAAATGCAACTCCTACTGCCTTTCGAAAATCCTGCGACATAGGAAAGTAGCAGCAATATATTTGTTGAACAAGGATATTCGTGACTTAAGATTGAATAATATATATTCCAATTGCATAAATGTCTTACATATGAGAGAGCACCCTTCTTTTCTTCTCCCCCTTTGCTTCATTTATTTCTCCCTTTTCTTTTTCCGAGCTCTTTATCATAGCGTTCCTTGTCTCCACCTAGACAAGCACGTACACCAAGAACTCTGCAGTGAGAATAAACTGTTTCAGTGTGTGTCTGAGCAGGTTAACTTCACCGAACTTGGTTTTTGTGATTTATAAAACCCTTAAACCCTCTCGACGACTTCTCTCGGAAAATTTAAGAGGCAGGAGAAGAAGATAGAAAAAGGGATCCATTACTTTTATCTTTTGGAATTGTTTGTCACCTCACTCCTTGGATGTTTATTCAGAGGCGAAGTTGCTGCTTGATCGAAATGGTAGACCACCCCCCCCTAGAAGATTAAATATCTATGCTTTTAACCTAATTTTTGTCTCCTATATAGGTCCCAAAAAGATGCCCCAGCCCCATTTTACTTTCTTACATTCTAGGATCCGGTTGTTACGCCCAATAGTAATACACATAAAATATCATCCAACAATAATTCAACCATATCTTTATTTTCATTTTCCTTTCATCATTATCCTTCAAAATTATCATTATCATATCACCACCACTCCTCCTTCTTTACTATTACCATCATCTTATCACCACCATCATCATCACCTTACAATAATTATCATATTACCATCACTACCACCATAATTACCTCCTTCACAACGACCACGACCACCACCACACTATTATAACAATCATGTAACCACCATTTCCTTCACCATCATCATCAAATCACCACCACCATCATAACTACCTCCTTCACCATGACCACCACTACACTATCATCACAATCACATCACCACCCTCTCTTTTATCATCATCATCGAGTCACCACCACCAACATAACATTCATGTCACTACCATTTATTTTATCTCATTACCATCGTGATTGAAAAATATAAAAATATATTTCAAGGTAAATATTAAAAATATTTTACGTGAAACAAACAAATCCTTGAACATATAATTTTATGTCATTTTCTATGTTAAATTTGAATACTTACTAAAATAAATAAAAAACTCATATTTTCCAACTGATAAATATGATTCCTTTAATGTGCTCTTCTATTAGTGTTGTATTGAAAAATTAAAGAAAAAAAATCTATAAAAATCTTATCAATTCCTTTTATCTCTGCTGGTAAACATATTCTCCAAAGATAGTGGAGAAAAACAGAGTAATTGGAAGGATTTTGCGGTTTTTTCCCCTTCAATTTCTCATTGGAACCCAGATAGAGAAGTGTATTCCAAGAATAAAAATAAAATCCGGGTTGGAAATCTTGAAAAAAAAAAATCAGAATTCTTTTCCTAAGAACATCGAATTGACAATTTTTCTCTCCAAATTACCGGAATGACCATCCCTAATGGAAAACTGACCTCTGTATAAGCATTTAAAAAGTAACAAGACTATAAAACTGGTGGATCACAGGAACGAAATCCGTACCTGCCATTTTGCCATGTTCATGGGCTAGCCATTGGGGTCAAGGAAAGAACTCAATTATTCGATGCCATATTCCATGGCTAAACTAATCGCAGCTCGAGAGGCATAGTTAATTTATACTAACTTAGCGGACGCTCCCAGGGCTGAACAAAATAATACCATCTGGCGAAAGATTTGCTTGCAACTTTATTTTTCATTTTTTAATTAAATTTTTAGTGCGTGCGTGCGAGTGTATGGTAACTTGGTGCAAGCTATATTTTAAAAGTATCGAATCATGCCGACAATTGTGAATTACATTGAAAGCTTCATAAAAAGAAGCAGCAACTTAAGCAGCACTTGATCAGATAAAAGTACACGTATTTTTTAGATCCAACCAATTAATGAAGATACGGTGGCGTGGTGGTATTTATAGTAATAATTGTTTTTTAAAATATTTTTTATTTTAAAATATATTAAATAATTTTTTTTATTTTTTAAATTATTTTTTACATTAGCCAATTAAAAAAATTAATTTAAAATAAAGAAAAAAAAATTTAATTTTTTTCTAAACACAAAAACAAAAACAAAGAGATACAGAAACTCAGCCACGAATCCTTGTAAATGACTTGTGATTGTAATTTTTTTTTATTTAGGGTATTGGAGAGTGTAATAATGATTATTTTTAAAAATAATTTTTGTTTAAAAATATATTAAAATAATATTTTTTTATTTTTTTAAAATTATTTTTTACATTAGCCGGAAACTCTTGTGATTGCAATCTCTGTTTTTTTTATTCCAGTGGTATTTTGAAAGTGTGATAGTGGTTGCTTTTTAAAATATTTTTTTGCTTATAAATATATTAAAATAATTTTTATTTTTATTTTTTAAAAAATATTTTTGATATCAACATATTAAAATAATTTAAAAATATATAAAAAATAATTTCAAAAAGTTTTTAAATTTTTTTTATCAAACCTCCCTTCAAAACGTAATAGTATACAGGGGCTTAATTGCATGGTTGCTGTGGATGGAGCAGGCCTGTGAGCTTGAAACCGCGAATCAAAGTGAGATCTAGCTTTCAATAAGATCTTATATGCATCCAATATATATTATAACTCAAAATACCTTCAATATTATATACATGCATCTTCCATGGCATAAAATTATATTATAGAATATAATTTATGAATATTGCCTATTTGTATGTCATTATCTAATATTTATGAATATTGCCTATTTGTAATTTGTAATAATAAAAATAGGCGCGGTGGTCTCTAAGAAATATTTGTATTTAATTAAGATGATGTTAATATAATTTCTGTTTTTAAAATATTTTTATTTTAAAAAAATTAAAATATATTTTTAATTTTTTTTATTTTTTTAAAGTAATGATATAAAACATAAAAAATTTATTTAAATATATCTTACAGTAAAAAGATATTTTAAACCCAAGTGCTGCTACTCTGCTACATGTCAAGAACTTCATGGCACAAAACGTGACAGCAATACATTTGAGGCTCACCTAATCAACAATTGGCACGAATTTGCATCGCAATGAAGACAAGAAATTCAGTAGCTTAAGGGGGTACAAATCCTCTAAGATTCAAGCACTTGTCCAGCAGAGTATCAATTCATCATCATCCAAAGAACTGACAAGTGACATGAAACGGTACTCACACGGCCAGCTAAAGCCACGAATCTCTAAAGGTTACTCAAAACTCCCGGCCGACACGGCTTCCATTTCCTTCAATATGAAGATTACAGAACCCATAAATCCCCCCTGAGATCTCTCACTGCTCGTCTACACTAAAACATCAAACCTGAAAAGAAACAAACTTTCTTACCAAATGTCATCTCCAAAACGCAACTCTCTTTACCCACAAGTTATTCTCTCAAACCCAGAAGCCATTTCTGCCACTTCTTCTACTCCATCCTCTTTGTATCCTACTACTGGCATGAAAGACTTGGCAGAGAATCTCTTCCCTGAAGACGACAACAACAACGACTTAGGTTCGCCGCTGGGCTCAAACTCTGAACCCCATGAAGAAGTCCTGATCAAGATCTCAGGATCAATAGTTCATTTGATTGAGAGAGATCATAGCGTGGAACTGGCTTGTGGGGATTTCTTTATAGTGAGTCTTAAACAAGGTGACACTATTGTTGCTGTTTTTGCTCGTGTAGGTGATGATATTCAGTGGCCTCTGGCTAATGATGAGGCAGCAGTAAAGCTTGATGGATCACATTACTTTTTCACTCTTTGGGTGCCTGGAAATGAATCAGATAGGGGCGAGTTAAATAAGGGAGAAGTTGAGTTGTTGAATTATGGGGTTACTTTTGCTTCGAAAGGACAAGAGGGTTTGTTGAAGGAGTTAGATAAGATATTGGAATGTTATAGTTCGTTTTCGGTGCAGGAAGTGAATGAGAGTGGAGGGAAGTGGGAGGTAGTTGATGGGAGCGTAGCGGAGAAGATATCCCCGGATGAGTTAGAGAAGAAGAAAGAATTGACGGAGAAGAGTTCTGCCGCGTATTGGACAGTGTTGGCTCCTAATGTGGAGGATTATAGCTCAAGTATTGCTAGGTTGATTGCGGCGGGGTCAGGGCAGTTGATCAAGGGAATTTTCTGGTGTGGAGATGTGACTGTGGATAGGTTGAAGTGGGGTAATGAGTTCTTCAAGATAAGGATTGATAAGAGTTCGGATTCAGATATCAGTCCAGGGACTTTGAGGAGGATCAAAAGGTTTGGTTTCACCGTTGATTATTGGTTTAATTTTTTATTATTGGGTTTCAATTCTAATTTTTTAACTTTTAGCTATCTAGTTTTGCTATTTTTTTAAGAAATTTGATTGTTATGGCTGATCTCATCATTCTGTCTGTGGAAGTTGCATGGTTATAACAGAAGCAGCATGCTCTTTGATTTTTGGAGTTGCGTAAATGCTTTTTGATATGCATATTGGTGCTCATCTCTGAATTTTAAAGATGTAAATAATTTTTAATATGTTCGTTTCCCCTCTCCCCTCTTTGGTTCGTGTAAATTAATATTAAGTAGTATGTATTGATTCATGATTTTATCGCGGGATGTTTGCAGGGTTAAGAAGTTGACGAAAATGTCAGAGGGAGTGGCTCTTGGAATTCTTACTGGGGTTGTGAAAGTCTCTGGATTCTTTACAAGTCCAATTGTGAACTCTAAAGTGGGCAAGAAATTTTTTAGCCTAATGCCAGGAGAAATTGTTCTGGCTTCCTTGGATGGATTTAGTAAGTGATTCGTTCGCAATTGTTTGGTTTGTTTTTCCTCAATTTGTGAGGTTGTCAGAACTGCAATCCGACTCACAATACTGTTTCCTCCGCGTGCCATTTCTATGCTTGTGCAGACAAGGTGTGTGATGCTGTTGAAGTTGCTGGAAAGAATGTCATGTCAACCTCGTCAATTGTGACAACTGGACTTGTCTCACACCGGTATATCTCAATCTAATTCTTATTAAATTGATGCTCCACTTGAATAATCGTTTATCACTTTAATTGCTTTTTTCTTTTGGCACTATACTCCAATTGTTTTCATTCAAACAAGTGTAATGTTGCTGGCGAGTTGGAATTAAAATCTGTGGTATTCTGTTCCTTTATGGTGGATTCTTTATTTTTCTATAAGGTTGTTGGTTGCTTTAGAGGCAGGTCTTGTTCCCCTGATCTGGGTATCTGGCCAGCAGTGGCAGGATAGTCTTGGATGAGATTTTAGACAGGATATATAGTCTGAATCGAATATTTAACTTTCTATTCTTGTACATGAGTTCTCGTTTGATGCTATGATTGGATATTTCCTCTACAGATATGGAGAAGAAGCAGGGAAGGCAACAAATGAAGGGTTTGATGCTGCTGGTCATGCTATTGGCACTGCCTGGGCTGTCTTCAAGATAAGAAAGGCTCTTAACCCAAAGAGTGTCTTCAAACCGACAACTCTTGTAAAAGCTGCTGCACGGGCAAATTCTACTGAAATGAAGCCTAAAAATATACCAATTGAAGACTGAAGACAACTAATCTTGTACTTGTTTTTTTTTTGAACAAGGAGGAATCCCACAAGGCTGCTTTTTAGTTTGTTGAGTTTGTAATAGCTTGTCAGGGAATGCAAATCTCTATCTGTATGTGTTTATTTCGTTTTACTTATCTAATGGATGATTTTAAGGGATCAAGTTTTGTGTATTATTCGTTTCTTTTACCTGGATCTCAGCAGCAAAGGCTTTTGTTACTTGGCACTTGCACAGAATAAGAGGTGAATTGGTGGCTGACAAAATGAAATCTCCGTCTCAAATATCTTGTAGATTGAGAAAGATGCATCAGTCCTTGCTGGACTCTTAGAAGTTCAATATATGTACTTATTGACACAACTGACGAATATATGCTGCTACTAAATTCACTGCTTGAAATGCGTACAATCAATTCATAGTTTTCTCTCTCAGACCTCAGTAACTAGTTTTAAATGGCTTGTAAGTTCAGAGATCCCACACAATCCCGGCAACAGAGCCAACAGCTGCAGCTATATATGGTGATCACGAGGCAACTCATACTGAAAATCTGAAGCCCTAGCCACTGGCTCTCATCCATCGCCCAATCTTCTTCCGAGAAATATGCATCTCGATGGGCAATGGACCCGCAATGCAAGTGCACCACGGAAAGATCAACGTGAAACTTGAATCTTGTCATAGATTCATGACTTGTAAGGTCATTACTGCTTGAAATATCAAACCTGACAGGCACCAACAAGGTGAACGACGATTGCAACATTGGCAATGTCTAATAGCCAACAGGGGTTGTAGAACCAAAGCCAGTCAAAAGATTTCCTGGGGCATAATTTCCAAAAGCTGCATAGCCCATGCATCCACAAAGTAAGTAGAAAACTGTTGTTATAATCATGCTAGATAAAGTTGCTTTCTTCATGCCAAAACTGTTGTTATAACACAGTTCAAACGCGTTCGGCTAAATGTTACTAGATGTGGTGTTTTTGTATGTTATGTAGTTTGAACCCCACGGTTACTTTTATATGTATTGAAGTGATTGCGTTTCAAAGTGTATATTAAAATAATATTTATACTAATCCACCACAGCAGTGATGTCGCGGGGTGGCTTATGAATGGGACACGGGTTCCTTTAGTTATGTGGAGGAAGTGTGAAAAGAATAGAGATTACGTAAACAGCCAATTGTGGATTAAAAGCCTAAGCTAGCTAAATTTGTGGCAAGTGAATGCGAGTTGCATAAACTAACCAAATAATCTAAATACCTAAAAAGCACAAACCATTAATCCTAACTGTCGCTAAGCCCAGGAGGTGTCTGACAAAGTGATCTTAAAAAAGAAGCATTTAAAAAAACAAAAGGAATTCTTCATCGCTACTCAAACAAAGCAAAAAAAAGAAGAAAAAGCAGCTAATCTCTTGGAGTCGTCACAAAAGCACCAGGACATTGTTTGATTACTAGCTGCCCCCCTGCAAAAGCAATATCTAAGCTTGTGAAAAAACAACGATTGAGAGGGTTGAAAACATCAAGGGGGTTGGCTGCTAAGTACATGCAGTAGCACGATGTGTATGGAGTTCCTGAAATTAATGAAGCGAGAATTAAGTGAACGGTAAATATATTTTGAAGCTGAAGAAATGCAAACCACTAGAAGCTATTGTTAATGACTAAAGGCATGCAAAATGAGTAGGTTGGGGATGCCATGCCTAGCCAAGACAAAATAATTTGGTGATCTGGTTGGATTACCTACACTTCTTAGGATTTTTGGGCTAAGATTTGATCTTTCTCTGGTCTTCTAGGCTAATGGTAAGACATTGATCAGTCCAATCATTTATTTGGTGGTCTGAAAGAATCATGTCATTTCCATGCCCTTCAATGCTGCCAGATTCTTTAGAGTATTGAAACTGAAATCATATTGAAACAAACATTGATCAACAGTAAAACATGGAATTCACTTTGGTTTTGAGCTTCGAAATTGTTTGATCAAATCTTTTGTTTGTGGACTCACATTTGCTTAACCCCAGCCTTTCGTTGCAACCGATTCTTGATTAAATGCTTTCAAATCTCTCTCTCTCTCTCTTTTTCCCGGCCTTCTATTCAAATATTGGTGTATTCGACACTGCGGCCAAAATGCCATTTAAAAAAATATTTGATTTTTTTTATTTTTTATTTTAAATTATTTTAATAAAAATAAATTTTACAAATTAAAAAATATTATTATTATATATATTTTTTAAAAAATATTTGAAACTGCAGTCACTTTTATATTCCAAACAGGCACGATACACATTTTAGAAAACAGTCCACGGCAACACAGTGGGCATCATATCAGTCTAGAATTAAAGTTACAAGTACGAAGACAAAATAAGATTTCAAGGTGAAATTGAGTGCAATATAAGACTACATATATTATGGTAGCCTGCCATTTTTATCAAGATTTATTCACAAATTCACGAATAAACTGTTTTGGCAAGATTCATGATCCCAAACATTTGACTGATTATTTTTTTGTGATAAATCGAGCTGGTCCAATGCAGCCCAACACATTTCTTCTTTCTTGATTTAATTCTCTCTTTTCTGGCAGGCAGTTAGAGAGAATCTTTTTTTTTTCTAAATTACTATGACAACTGTCACTACTAATTATTCCCCTACAAAATAAGAGCACCCTGTTTGCATGCATTTTTGAGAGGCCTATATATTCTCCTCTCTCTTTCTCTCCCTTCAGTCTCCCTACTCTCATTTTATTTATCAAACTCATCAACCACATCAACCTCATCAATGGCGGAAGGTATGATAACTGAGAGCTGTCTGCACCATAAGGCAGAGATGGTGATATTTGAGACTGCCAGAGCAATTACAGAGCTTAGCAATGTCAAAAGCCTTAAATCTACTCCAGCAGTTACTGCTCTCAAGCTCCTTTCGAGCTCTTACAAGCCAGGGCTAAGATTTGCAGCTGTCCAAGCTCTTAACAAGGTCGAACGATTTTACTATAAGTTTTTTTGTTCTTGGTGTTTGTTGTGCTGTTTATGTCTTGACCATTCCATTCACATTTTATCAAAGGTTTTATTTCCTGATCTTGTGATGTTGTGTTTGATGAATTGTGATCTTGTGAACTTGTGATCTTGTGTTTCTTGAATCATGATATGTTTGTTGAATTGTGATCTTGTGTTTCTTCAATTATGATCCTGTCCAAGCTCTTAACAAGGTCGAACAATTTTACTGTAAGTTTTTTTTCTTGGTGTTTGTTGTGCTGTTTATGTCATGACCATTCCATTCACATTTTATCAAAGGTTTCTTTTCCTGATCTTGTGATGTTGTGTTTGATGAATTGTGATCTTATGTTTCTTGAATCATGATATGTTTGTTGAATTGTGATCTTGTGTTTCTTAAATTATGATCCTGTCCAAGCTCTTAACAACGTCGAACGATTTTACTGTAAGTTTTTTTTTCTTGGTGATTGTTGTGCTGTTTATGTCATGACCATTCCATTCATATTTTATCAAAGGTTTCATTTCCTGATCTTGTGATGTTGTGTTTGATGAATTGTGATCTTGTGAACTTGTGATCTTGCGTTTCTTGAATCATGATATGTTTGTTGAATTGTGATCTTGTGTTTCTTGAATTATGATCCTTTCCAGGCTCTTAACAACATCGAACGATTTTACTATAAGTTTTTTTTTTCTTGGTGTTTGTTGTGCTGTTTATGTCATGACCATTCCATTCACATTTTATCAAAGGTTTCATTTCTTGATCTTGTGATGTTGTGTTTGATGAATTGTGATCTTGTGTTTCTTGAATCATGATATGTTTGTTGAATTATGATCTTGTGTTTCTTGAATTATGATCCTGTCCAAGCTCTTAACAAGGTCGAATGATTTTACTGTATGTTTTTTTTATTGTGCTGTTTATGTCATGACCATTCCATTCAAATTTTATCAAAGGTTTCATTTCCTGATCTTGTGATGTTGTGTTTCATGAATTGTGATCTTGTGTTTCTTGAATCATGATATGTTTGTTGAATTGGGATCTTGTGTTTCTTCAATTATGATCCTGTCTAAGCTCTTAACAACGTCGAACGATTTTACTGTAAGTTTTTGTTTTCTTGGAGTTTGTTGTGCTGTTTATGTCATGACCATTCCATTCACATTTTATCAAAGGTTTCATTTCCTGATCTTGTGAAGTTGTGTTTGATGAATTGTGATCTTGTGTTTCTTGAATCATGATATGTTTGTTGAATTGTGATCTTGTGTTTCTTAAATTATGATCCTGTCCAAGCTCTTAACAAGGTCAAATGATTTTACTGTATGTTTTTTTTTTCTTGGAGTTTATTGTGCTGTTTATGTTATGACCATTCCATTCAAATTTTATCAAAGGTTTCATTTCCTGATCTTGTGATGTTGTGTTTCATGAATTGTGATCTTGTGTTTCTTGAATCATGATATGTTTGTTGAATTGCGATCTTGTGTTTCTTCAATTATGATCCTGTCCAAGCTCTTAACAACGTCGAATGATTTTACTGTAAGTTTTTGTTTTCTTGGAGTTTGTTGTGCTGTTTATGTCATGACCATTCCATTCACATTTTATCAAAGGTTTCATTTCCTGATCTTGTGATGTTGTGTTTGATGAATTGTGATCTTGTGAACTTGTGATCTTGTGTTTCTTGAATCATGATATGTTTCTTGAATTGTGATCTTGTGTTTCTTAAATTATGATCCTGTCTAAGCTCTTAACAACGTCGAACGATTTTACTATAAGTTTTTTTTTCTTGGTGATTGTTGTGCTGTTTATGTCATGACCATTCCATTCACATTTTATCAAAGGTTTCTTTTCCTGATCTTGTGATGTTGTGTTTGATGAATTGTGATCTTGTGAACTTGTGATCTTGTGTTTCTTGAATCATGATATGTTTCTTGAATTGTGATCTTGTGTTTCTTCAATTATGATCCTGTCCAAGCTCTTAACAACGTCGAACGATTTTACTGTAAGTTTTTGTTTTCTTGGTGTTTGTTGTCCTGTTTATGTCATGACCATTCCATTCATATTTTATCAAAGGTTTCATTTCCTGATCTTGTGATGCTGTGTTTGATGAATTGTGATCTTGTGAACTTGTGATCTTGTGTTTCTTGAATCATGATATGTTTCTTGAATTGTGATCTTGTGTTTCTTGAATTATGATCCTGTCCAAGCTCTTAACAACGTCGAACGATTTTACTATCAGTTTTTTTTTCTTGGTGTTTGTTGTGCTATTTATGTGATGACCATTCCATTCACATATTATCAAAGGTTTCATTTCCTCATCTTGTGATGTTGTGTTTGATGAATTGTGATCTTGTGAACTTGTGTTTCTTGAATCATGATATGTTTCTTGAATTGTGATCTTGTGTTTCTTGAATTATGATCCTGTCCAAACTCTTAACAACGTCGAACGATTTTACTATAAGTTTTTGTTTTCTTAGTGTTTGTTGTGCTGTTTATGTCATGGCCATTCCATTCACATTTTATCAAAGGTTTCATTTCCTGATCTTGTGATGCTGTGTTTGATGAATTGTGATCTTATGAACTTGTGATCTTGTGTTTCTTGAATCATGATATGTTTCTTGAATTGTGATCTTGTGTTTCTTCAATTATGATCTTGTTCAAGCTTTTAACAACGTCGAACGATTTCACTATCAGTTTTTTTTTTCTTGGTGCTTGTTGTGCTGTTTATGTGATGACCATTCCATTCACATATTATCAAAGGTTTCATTTCCTCATCTTGTGATGTTGTGTTTGATGAATTGTGATCTTGTGAGTTTGTGTTTCTTCAGTCATGATATGTTTCTTGAATTGTGATCTTGTGTTTCTTGAATTGTGATCTTGTCCAAGCTCTTAACAACGTCGAACTATTTTACTGTAAGTTTTTGTTTTCTTGGTGTTTGTTGTGCTGTTTGTCATGGCCATTCCATTCATATTTTATCAAAGGTTTCATTTCCTGATCTTGTGATGTTCTGTTTGATGAATTGTGAACTTGTGTTTCTTGAATCATGATATGTTTATTGAATTGTGATCTTGTATTTCTTGAATTATGATCCTGTCCAAGCTCTTAACAACGTCGAACGATTTTACTGTAAGTTTTTTTTTCAAATGGTGTATTCGACACTGCGGCCAAAATGCCATTTTAAAAAAAATTGATTTTTTTATTTTTTATTTTAAATTATTTTAATAAAAATAAAATTTACAAATTAAAAAATATTATTATTATTTATATTTTTTTAAAAATATTTGAAACTGCAGTCACTTTTATATTCCAAACAGACACGATACACATTTTAGAAAACTGTCCACGGCAACGCAGTGGGCATCATACTAGTCTAGAACTAAAGTTACAAGGATGCAGACAAAATAAGATTTCATGGTGAAATTGAGTGCAATATAAAACTTTATATATATTATGGTAGCCCGCCATGTTTATCAAGATTTATCCACGAATTCACGTATAAACTGTTTTGGCAAGATTCATGATCCCAAACATTTGACTGATTATTTTTTTATGATAATTCGAGGTGGTCCAATGCAGCCCAACACATTTCTTCTTTCTTGTTTAATTCTCTCTTTTCTGGCAGGCGGTTAGAGAGAATCTTTTTTTTTCTTTCTAAATTACTATGACAACTGGCACTACTAATCATTCCCCTATAAAATAAGAGCACCCTGTTTGCATGCATTTTTTAGAGGCATATATATTCTCCTCTCTCTCTTCTCTCCCTTCAGTCTCCCTACTCTCATTCCATTTATCAAACTCATCAACCACGTCAATGGCGGAAGGTATTATAACTGAGAGCTGCCTGCACCATAAGGCATAGATGGTGATATTTGAGGCTGCCAGAGCAATTACAGAGCTTAGCAATGTCAAAAGCCTTGAATCTACTTCAGCAGTTACTGCTTTCCAGCTCCTTTCGAGCTCTTACAAGCCAGGGCTAAGATTTGCAACTGTCCAAGCTCTTAACAAGGTCGAACGATTTTACTCTAAGTTTTTTTTCTTGGTGTTTGTTGTGCTATTTATGTCATGACCATTCCATTCACAATTTATCTAAGGTTTCATTTCCTGATCTTGTGATGTTGTGTTTGATGAATTATGATCTTGTGAACTTGTGATCTTGTGTTTCTTGAATCATGATATGTTTGTTGAATTGTGATCTTGTGTTTCTTAAATTATGATCTTGTCCAAGCTCTTAACAAGGTCGAACGATTTTACTATAAGTTTTTTTTTCTTGGTGATTGTTGTGCTGTTTATGTCATGACCATTCCATTCACATTTTATCAAAGGTTTCTTTTCCTGATCTTGTGATGTTGTGTTTGATGAATTGTGATCTTGTGTTTCTTGAATCATGATATGTTTGTTGAATTGTGATCTTGTGTTTCTTAAATTATGATCCTGTCCAAGCTCTTAACAACGTCGAATGATTTTACTGTAAGTTTTTGTTTTCTTAGAGTTTGTTGTGCTGTTTATGTCATGACCATTCCATTCACATTTTATCAAAGGTTTCATTTCCTGATCTTGTGATGTTGTGTTTGATGAATTGTGATCTTGTGTTTCTTGAATCATGATATGTTTGTTGAATTGTGATCTTGTGTTTCTTCAATTATGATCATGTCCAAGCTCTTAACAACGTCGAACGATTTTACTGTAAGTTTTTTTTTTCTTGGTGATTGTTGTGCTGTTTATGTCATGACCATTCCATTCACATTTTATCAAAGGTTTCTTTTCCTGATCTTGTGATATTGTGTTTGATGAATTGTGATCTTGTGAACTTATGATCTTGTGTTTCTTGAATCATGATATGTTTCTTGAATTGTGATCTTGTGTTTCTTCAATTATGATCCTGTCCAAGCTCTTAACAACGTCGAATGATTTTACTGTAAGTTTTTGTTTTCTTGGTGTTTGTTATGCTGTTTATGTCATGACCATTCCATTCACATTTTATAAAAGGTTTCATTTCCTGAACTTGTGATGTTGTGTTTGATGAATTGTGATCTTGTGTTTCTTGAATTATGATATGTTTGTTGAATTGTGATGTTGTGTTTGATGAATTGTGATCCTGTCCAAGCTCTTTACAACGTCGAACGATTTTACTGTAAGTTTTTTTTTTCAAATGGTGTATTCGACACTGCTGCCAAAATGCCATTTTAAAAAAAAAATTGTTTTTTTTTATTTCTTATTTTAAATTATTTTAATAAAAATAATTTTTACAAATTAAAAAATATTATTATTATATATATATTTTTAAAAAATATTTGAAACTGCAGTCACTTTTATATTCCAAACAGGCACGATACACATTTTAGAAAACAGTCCATGGCAACACAGTGGGCATCATACCAGTCTAGAACTAAAGTTACAAGTATGAAGACAAAATAAGATTTCAAGGTGAAATTGAGTGCAATATAAGACTACATATATTATGGTAGCCTGGCATTTTTATCAATATTTATCCACAAATTCACGAATAAACTGTTTTGGCAAGATTCATGATCCCAAACATTTGACTGATTATTTTTTTATGATAAATCGAGCTGGTCCAATGCAGCCCGACACATTTCTTCTTTCTTGATTTAATTCTCTCTTTTTTGGCAGGCAGTTAGAGAGAATCTTTTTTTTTTCTAAATTACAATGACAACTGGCACTACTAATCATTCCCCTACAAAATAAGAGCACCCTGATTGCATGTATTTTTGAGAGGCCTATATATTCTCCTCTCTCTCTTCTCTCCCTTCAGTCTCCCTACTCTCATTCCATTTATCAAACTCATCAACCACGTCAATGGCGGAAGGTATGATAACTGAGAGCTGCCTGCACCATAAGGTAGAGATGGTGATATTTGAGGCTGCCAGAGCAATTACACAGCTTAGCAATGTCACAAGCCTTGAATCTACTCCAGCAGTTACTGCTCTCCAGCTCCTTTCGAGCTCTTACAAGCCAGGGCTAAGATTTGCAGCTGTCCAAGCTCTTAACAAGGTCGAACGATTTTACTACAAGTTTTTTCTTCTTGGTGTTTGTTGTGCTGTTTATGTTACGACCATTCCATCCACATTTTATCAAAGGCTTCATTTCCTGATCTTGTGATTTTATGTTTCTTGAATCATATGTTAGTTGAATTGTGAACTTGTGTTTCTTGAATTATTTATCTTAACAAGATCTTCGTGAAAACTCTCTCTCGCAAGAATATAATCCTTGAGGTGGAAAGCTCAGACGCCATTGAATGTGTCAAAGCTAAGATACGGCATCAGGAAGGCATTTCCCCTGGCCAACAGATACTCATCTTTTCTAGGAAGCAGCTTGGAGATGAACGCACCCTTGCTGCTTACAACATTCAGGAGGAGTTAGCCCTTCGCTTGGTGCTCCGACTTCGAGGTGGCATACAGATCTTTATGAAGATTCGATTGGAAAAGCCATTGGCCTGGAAGTTGATAGCTTGGACACCATTAGCAATGTCAAGGCCAAAATCCAGGATAAAGTGGGGATCTCACCAGATAAATCAAGTCCTCCTAACTCTATGCTGAATCTCGCCATAAACGCGGGTTTTTGGTAAGAGTACACGTACATCACCTGGAGTTTTTTCAAAAATTTTCTCAAAAGAGTTTACTTCTTTATCACTGTGAACCACACATTGATCTTCCCCTTACCCTTCACCTTCATTGCTCTCCGCATGTCATCCATGTGCTCGTTACGTCTCACCTCCACTCCGTTCTCTTCCACCAAAGCTATTGTGTATTTCTAGGCACCTCTAATAATACGCCTACACAGTTCTTCATGTTGATTCTTCTCCGATCCTGCCAACATACACATACTTTGTTGTAATTTGCGAAATCAAAGTTGTTTTCATGTCTTTCCTTCATCTCGCCATCAAGATTCACCAGCTTTAGAAGTTATTTCTGGATCCTTCCTCCCTTTATTAACCTTTTGCCCCGCTTTGTACCTGAGATCTCTTGAAGCTCAAGAGTCAATTTCTTCTTGATGTTGTGGTTAAATAGTCCTTTCCAACAGGAGGAACCATGAACATCGCTAACATTCAAGGCTATCACAAACCCTCAATGGAGGCACCACATTTTCATTTCGAGCTAATCCAATATTGCAGCCCAAAATATTTCTTCTTTCTTGATTTAATTCTCCCTTTTCTGGCAGGCAGTTAGAGAGAATCTTCTTCTTCTTCTTCTTTTCTCTAAATTACTGTGACAACTGTCACTACTAATCATTCCCCTGCAAAATAGGAGCACCCCGTTTGCATGTATTTTCAAGAGGCCTATTTATTCTACTCTCTCTCTT
>Ga0325410_1001364_pt1 | contig 26924 bp, 21 predicted proteins | sample PopdelMetagenome_16_FD_206182 | JGI IMG/M metagenome (GOLD analysis project Ga0325410, IMG submission 206182) | Populus deltoides microbial communities from Bellville, Georgia, United States - Xylem-PdIQD-R3 | ecosystem: Host-associated > Plants > Phyllosphere > Stem > Wood/Secondary xylem...
TATCTTTCTAGTTCTTGTCAAGTTCATGGGTTCTCAAGCAATACTGGGAAGGAAAATATTGCAAAATCTTCCCGGCAAAGTGGTTTAACTTTGCAAGGGTCCCACTACTGAACTGGAACGTGGATAATCTAAACAGCCTGCATTGCATTAGCAACTAGGTTACGCAGCCGCTAGGGTATCTCTGGGAATGTGGATTGGGAATGTGGTTTAATGTATTCTTAAAAATTTTAATTTTTTTTATTTAAAATAAATTTTGTATGATTTTAAATTATTTTAATGTACTATATTATTGAGTTTGAGAGGTGAGAGTGATTCGTGAAAAACGACAAATACAAGATAAAAAAAGTCGGCTATTTTGATTTTGTTCATAAAGATAGCCAAAATTGATGTCTAAACAGGGGAGATTATGATGCAAAATACCTCAGGAAGTTCTAATTAGACCCAATAACAGCTACAGTAAGCTCACCGATAGTTTATAGAAAGTTCACTGTCTTCCCCACTTTCTCCAAGCTTTCATATTGATGCTCCAGTGCACTTGAAGGCTCTGTATCAGGTAAAGAATTTTATCGGCTAGTAATAGCCCAAAAATTGTATTATTAAGTATATGCCACACATAAATAATCATCACACCAGAAAGAAAAAAAAAGGGACAGGAATTAATTAACCTGGGAGAGGAGTTTATTGGTGGTTGATTCCTTGCCATCCATGATCTGCACTGCAGTGCTGATAGCTTTGTAGATTGAATCCACATCCCCTGCGAAGAATCAAAAATTCAATTCCCTCTCTCTACCAACTATAACTAAAATGCTCCACTCGTTTACTGTACTTGAAATACCATGCACTGTCGGGTTGAAACATTGTATTTTTTTTAATAGTTTTTAATTTGAAAAAATAACCTTTTTAAATTCAAATTAGCACTCAATTTATATATATATATATATATATATATATATATTATATGTTTTTTTAGAAAGGAGGGTTAAATTGAAGCTAAAAAACTAATATATATATTCTATCAACTATAAGCTAAATTTCATTTTTCTTTTTTTGAAGTAATTTTCTGTTGAGAAAAGATAAAGAGGAAATCGCTGGATTTTAGCTTAAAGGGAGAAAGTAGTTATCCAGAAAGATTTCAATCATCAAAACAATTAATTTTTATGTTAAAAGGTTTCATATAACGAAGGAGGTTACATTTAAGTTTTTTTTTTACCTTAAAAACACCTAAAACAAGACTCGAGTTCAAAAAATTTTTTTATTTCAAGTAAATTTTGGAGTGAGTTTTTGGCTTTTTAGTAATTATAAATTGATTTATTAGATCAAACACTCAATATCTATTATTATTTTCTTGTAAGGTTTTGTTGTTAATGCTATTATTTAACACGTGCACCATATCTCTAACATATATGGATCATGCCATATGAAATTATGAATAACTTAATTAATATAAATTAAAGTTATCATTCAATTGTAAAAATATGGTAGACTATGATGATATCTGTATTAGAAAATCATAAAATTTAGTTAAAAGTATGATTGCTGTTGCTTTTTAAAGTGTTTTTTATTTAAAATATATTAAAATAATATATTTTTTTTATTTTTAAAAAATTATTTTTGATATTAACACATCAAAATAATTTGATATATTAATTTAAAATAAAAAAAATAAATTTTAAATGTTTTTAAATATGCTTTTGAAAGGCAATGCAAAATAGGGTGGCAAACAGCTATCAATATACACCCGCGTCGCACAGTGCAAATCCTTCTTCCCGCCACAAAGCCCTCACTTCCTCCCCTCCCCTCACACTCCCTCCCATTACTTTATTATTACTCTCTCCCTAAAAAAATAAAAAAAAAAATAAAAATAAACTGTGTCCTTTACTTTTAAATTTTTAGGCTGGCTGGCTGGCTCGCTCGGTCGCTCTCTATTGAAGAGATTTACAAGAACCCTGGATCATCAAACCAGGCCATGGATGATTCTAGGGTTTTCGGGGATAGTAACATCCCTACCACTTTTCGGTCCGGTGTGGGTACCATCTCCAGGATCCGGTTAGAGAACTTCATGTGCCATGATAACCTCCAAATTGAGCTTGACCAGTGGGTCAATTTTGTCACCGGTCGAAACGGAAGTAGGTACATCAAAACCCTAATTTAGGGTTTTCAAGTTTTTGTTTGATTTTTTTTAATTTTGTTCATTAGTTGAGAATTGAGACTATTAGTTGTTTTGTTTGATTCTGGAAATGGCATGTGTGTAATTTGATAGGGGAGTTATGAACTAATGATCGCTTTATTGAATTAATCTTTTTTTTGTTTTATGGGGAATTGGTGGTTATATAGGTGGCAAAAGTGCAATATTGACTGCTTTATGTATTGCATTTGGATGCCGGGCTAAAGGAACTCAAAGGGCCGCCACTTTGAAGGATTTTATCAAAACTGGTTGCAGGTTTGTGTTGTCTTGCCCGTTTGTTTATTTGCTCATTTTCTTCTAAAGAAATCAAGTGTTACTGGTTTTATAAGTTGTTTGTATAGAATGTGTGAAATTCTACTCCTCTCTTTGACTGCGTAATGTTTTGCTGGAGAGTTGCAAAAGAGGCTGGAAAGCTGAAACTACACTTTGGAATGCTAAAGAAAAACCCTCGAACTTCAGAATTGTATACTTGGTTACTGTGTGCAAAGTTATGCATTATAGGCATTAATAGTTGTTCTTGTTATTAGAACTAGAGTTACTGGTAATATTAGCTCAATTATCTCTTAACGAAACAATGTGTTTATGCCAGCTTATGTTTATCTGATGTTGCTTGTTTGCAGTTATGCTGTTGTTGAAGTGGAAGTAAGAAACAGAGGAGAGGAGTCTTATAAGCCAGATATCTATGGTGATTCCATAATAATAGAACGGAGAATCAACCAATCTTCCAGTACCACTGTTCTGAAGGATCACCAAGGTCTATTTGGTTTTCTGATAAAGATATCTTTAATTCATTTAAAAAGCCTTGAGTTCCTTGTGATTCTGATGAAAAAGGTATTAAGGCCCCTTGGCCAATTGGGCTGTGTTTGAACGAATCACTGTTGAATGTATTTGTACTTGAATCCATGATATGCCGCTTCCAAACAATTGGAATTTTCTCTGACCAGAGCTACGTGAGCTCTTTATATATATTTTGTTTTTCATTATATTTTAATTTCTCATAGAAGTATATGCTGTGGTATTCTGGGACCATACATTGTAGTAATTGATGTATTTTTAAACATTTTCATCAATTTAATTGAGTCTAGATGCAGGTGTTTGTTACTTGTTGATGCTGGAGCCTTCCTTACAATTTGTTTTATTTTATTTCTGAAATTAAGGTTATAAGCATGTGACCTCTTAGTTTTTTTTTCCTTGGAGTTTAAGTTTCTGAACCCTAAACTCTATTACAATGTTCCAACTTCAATTCTCTTCTAGTTTTAGCCATTGTTCTGCTGTATTTTTGTTCTCTATTGTTTTACTCTTTTCAGCCATGCCACATGTCCTCTGCCTGTTTTCTGTAGATTACGGTTCTCATATATGTATGGCATTTGGAGTAGCATGGTATCTTTTTAGACATGGCAACTTTGTGTTATAAGAGAGAACCGTTTTTCTTTGTTTCTATTCCTTTCCACTTTGGGCTGATGTGGATTTGAACTGAATCATGCTTGTTGCTGTTATAAATGTAGAGAAAGATGTTGAGGGAGAAAGCTAATGAGGAAACTAAAGTGGTCCCTTCTTGTACTAATGCTTGTTTGTTACTGGTTGTGGAGAAATTATTAAATAAATTTTGCAAGTAATGAGGACTGAACATTATGGAGTCACATTTACACAGATATATTACTGTTGGAAGAAAACTTCTTTTTTTTCCTGACTTATTGCCGAGGAAAACATCATTTGGTAGTTTCTTGTAAGGATTTTGAAGACCTTTTACCACATAACCGCATCCTGTTAGATTCTGTTTTTTCCTAGGAAAACACTGTCAGAGTTTTGAAAATTTATGGAATCCAAGATTCTGCATTTATGAAGTATCTCCGATTTGATTTGATGGATGATTTCAACTAATGGAAACAAAAATGAATATTCATATCAAATCTCTTCTTTTTTCCTTTTCTGTTACAATCTTGTTGTGGAGTGCTCTATTATTGATTTAGGTTTTCGTACTTATTGTTGTTTTCACCATGAGATATTTGACAGGAAGAAAAGTTGCTAGTCGAAGAGAGGATCTTCGGGAGCTCATAGAACATTTTAATGTGAGTTTTTTACTCAAAATATTATCATTTCCCACGAAAATAGTGATTATCTCTTTTACTTATGCATGCAATGTTTTCTGTATATAGCCAGCTAATGGCCTTTTTCATAGGATTTTCTGCCATCCATTTTATTTCCCCAATGGATCTTACCTATGTAAAATATTGAGTTTCATTACTTGAATCATTGATGCTCAATGATCTGGAGCAGATTGACTGTTAGTTGGATGCCATTTGTGCCATTTTATATGCAATAATGTATTTCTGATAAATGGCACATTTGGCATTGTACATTTGACATGAATGATGTTTTTGATCATTGATATTTGATGTGGCCCAGATCTTTAACTCTGTTTCTCAAACTAATTAGTTTTAGTGTTGGTGATATTTATAATTGCTTGAACTTCAGGCATTTGGTTGTTTAATCATTTTTTTTTTTTTTCATATTCTAGGAAGCATGTTTATTCACTTGTTTTGTCACATGTCACATAACATGCATGTTATTTGATGGGCATGGATGATAAAGGCAGGAACTGTTCAATGAATGATGAGATATTGTTTACTTTTCAAAAATTAAAATTTCACCAACTCCTCATAACTTCTATCGGTAATGTTCAAGATATTATGCTCTACATCATGCAGATTGATGTTGAGAATCCTTGTGTAATAATGAGTCAAGACAAAAGCAGAGAGTTTCTGCATTCTGGGAATGAAAAAGACAAATTTAAGGTAACTTCTAATCTTATTGTCTGCTTATTTAGTGCCAGGACAAATCATATGGGTGCAGTACTGACATCCCATTGTGCAGTTCTTTTTCAAGGCTACTCTTCTTCAACAAGTTAATGATCTTTTACTAAGTATTAATGAACAACTGAAGTCTGCAAATGCACTTGTTGATGAACTGGAGGCTTCGATAAAACCCATAGAGAAGGAACTTACTGAGTTGCAAGGAAAGATAAAAAATATGGAGCATCTAGAAGAAATGTCTCAGCAGGTACAACAGTTAAAGAAGAAGCTTGCATGGTCTTGGGTCTACAGTGTAGACAAGGAACTCCAGGAACAAATGGTGAAGGTTGGAAAGCTTAAAGAACGCATACCCACTTGTCAAGCTAGAATTGATCATGAACTCGTGAGTAATAAATTCTAGAACTTGGAAGGACTAAAAATGCTATTTAGATTCTGTGAATTGCAATATAGATTTATATTCTATTTCATCCTTTTTCATCCCTTCTCTGGAGGCTTCAGTCAAATTTATAGCTACAGAATTTCCCTTAAATATGAGTTTGATTTTTGATCTTTTTTTGTTTGTTTTATCTGGTTGTATATTTTCCCTTAGGTACATCTTTATTTCCCTTGTTTCCTTTGCTTTTATTTTCCTGTGTTCACTATAGACAAATAGGTTCAAGATCTGTGTACTGGATGAGAATTGTGAATGTTGAGGTTTAACAAGTAAAAGCTTGCATTTAGTGGCTGTAACAATAAATTCTGGTAGCTGTATTATTGGGACTCTGCTGGCAACAGTATGTTTCAGAAGGGAATGGGTTTATCTGATTGGATTTAAATGTAGGGAGCAAAATGCTGGTATGTAGGGATTGTTAACAATGATACAATAGGGTAAATTTTGAGGTTGAATAAAATGAGAAAAAGGAAGGATCTAGAAGGCTGCCCCACTATGCAGCTCTCTCTGGGGAGAAAAGAAATAGAGATGCACAAATAAGAATAATGGAGGAAAGAAGAGGACTTTTATACAGGCTGATTGGCAGGTAGGCATGCATGTCAAACCCATATGAAATCTCTCAATATTTAACTGAAAATTTTAAAAAATAGCAAGTTAGAGGAAAACCCCCATCGTTACTTATAACAGTTTATTAAATAACTTAAGATTTGCTCCCATTAAATGTCCCGTGGATTTACTCCCTGGGAAAAGCCTAAAATTAGGTGAAACTAGTGACCAGAAAATCCTTTTCCTTTTGATACATCACACTCTGCCATTCCCCTCGGCTAGCCCCACCCTGCCCATTCCTTTCTTTTGTCATACACATGTCTTGTTTTCCTTGTTTTGACCCAAAAGTTTTAAGTTTTTAATTTTCTTCCATTTAAATTCCTCACAATTCCTTGATTTTTGTGGACTTGCTGTTCATGGGTGAGAATATTCCAAATCCTGGTTTGTTTTTGAGAATGATGTATTTTATTTTATTGCCACCTTTATTCATTTGATGCTGGATTGTGTTCATCTAAATATAATCAAGTCTGTTTTGCTACAGATCTCTCTCATATACATGCTATGTATATGATTTCCTTGATTACTTTATTTTTACTTATGTGAGATGCCTATCTGCTGTTTCAATCTCTTTATTTCCTTTCCTTTCCCCTTTTTCGGGGGGTTTTGGGGGCGGGGTGGTTGCATTGGTTTTTGTGGAAAGTTGATTGTTAAGATGTGCATCCTTTTGTTGCATTAAATCTGATCATAAATTACTTTGTAACTTATTAAAACATTTCTTTAATTTCTTTACAGATGAAGGTGGAGGAATTGAGAAAAACCTTCATAGAGAAGAAAGCCCAAACTGCACATATGGTGGAAAGAGCGAAGGAAGTGAGGAATAAACAGGATGAATTGCGTAATACTGTTTCCTTGGTATGTTGGAAATTTCTGTCCAGGGGAAAGTGACTAGTACAGTGTTAATATAATAAGTTCACTGTCAAAAGATCTGAAGTGAATGCCAAAACTGACAACTGAAAGCTTATTTGGTTGTGACAAAAACTTGAATCCTGTCGGGTTGCTTTTTTTTTGTGTGTAATTAAAGAATGATTTCTGATGGAGACAGAACCTGCAGATCAAGAATACATGTCAGTAAAAGTTCACTTATGTTGAGCATTTCAACAGAGCTGAGTTATTTCATTGCAGAATTATAAACTTTGCTGTGTTTTGACATAATCATGCAATTAAGAACGATTAGTAAATGCTGTAAAAAATTACAGGCTGCTGTATTTTGACATCAAAATAACCTACCACAAAATCATATGCATAACATCAAAATCTGTGTTAATCGCATAAGAGTCTGAATTTCAAAATGCAATCCTGAACCTACACTAGATTCCTTCCTATCCACTCCTTGCTCAGGAAAAAAGAAAAGAAAAACTTAGGTCCACATGTCTTATGGGACCTTGAGATTGGATAGATTATTAACATCATTTAGAACATCGAAACATGTTGGCATAATATGTCAATTTAAAAGGTTACATGAAGATATTTGTGCCCTGAATTATATACACCATACCAAAAGAAGTGATGTCAATCAGAGTCAGATGGTTTCTATGATTCTTGCGCATCTTATGAGTGTTATCATTTTAGGTGTCTTTTGTGGCATATGTTATATTCTTCTTGATTTTGAGTTGGCACTTCATTTCACATTCTGTAGAATGACAACAGAAACAATATTAGATGGACCGGAAACAATCTAACCGGCACTAGTGAAACTAGGGATTGTGATGGTGGCATAGTGAATAGTCAACTGTTTGAATGGTATGATCTGCATTGCGTGCTCCTGACATGCTTATTTAAGTTTATACCTTTCCTGCATATTCTTTACAGTCTGTCTTAATAGTTAACATATTCTGAAAATCGCTCCACCTACTCATGCAATAATCATTTGTCAGGCAACGAAGAAGAAACTTGAGTTAGAAAATGAGCACAATCGCCGAACCAATCAAATTCATAGCATGGTGAAACGTGTCAAGTTGCTTGAACAACAAGCCCGTGATATTCATGAGCAACAAGTTAAAAATACACAGGTTCTTCCTTTTCTTTGAATAGAGATGGAAACCTTTCCCCCTACTAGTGCTCATTTCTGTCTTTTCTTCGTCTTTTTATTTGAGCATTCCTGCTAATTTCTGTGATAAAGTAATGCATAACAAAATTGTACATTTCATCATCCCTATTTCCCTCTTAAATATATGCAAATTGCTTGTATTGCACATTGATCTTTTGAAGACTATCATGTCAAACATATATTTTCATATCAAACAGTCCTTAAAGGAATCCTTGTTATGGTACAAACAAAAGATGGGGCAACCCTCTTTTCAACAATGCGATGTCTGAGCAAAACAGATTTCCTTTTCAAAGGTCATAACTATGCTGTAATTTTGAACCTCGTTTATCAAAGAGATTGAGGGGAAAGGTGGCATTGTAATCAAAATAATGCTGCCTTCTGGCTTTGGTGTTTGGTATTCCTAAAATGCCTATTGATCATTGCTTCTTCTTCACTTTGCATCAATTGCATTAGAGTATTAACTATTTTCTGTTGGCTGTTCCCCCCCTTTAGTAGTTTTACCATTTGTGTTTTCCAATTTGTACTTGTATGAAAAGGTGCGGAGGGGTTGCTTGCTGTTGCCAAAAGTATTAACATGTTTATACCCCTGACTTTCTTATTAAAACAGGCTGAAGAATGTGAAATAGAGGAAAAGCTTAAGGAACTTCAGGACATGATTGATGCTGCTGATTTCACACTTTCAAGGTCTTTCATTTATTTGGTCCCACATTTTGTGTGCTTACACTATACCTGTCTGAATGTGGATTTGACTTGCCCAGTTAATCTATAATATAACTCAGGTTGAAGGAAGAAGAGAGTACCTTATTAGAAAGCGTGTCCAAGGGAATGGATGAAATTAGAAAGATTACCGAAGAGGTATAAAGATGCCTAGCATAGTACAATAATTGAATCATGAAGAAACTATTTTGTTTAATTTATCATTAGTTTTCTCCTATCATGACTTTTGACCTTGATATTTAAAGTCATTGTTCCAATTGTATTGTTGTATAGTGTCATAAAAAAGTTCTTGCAAGCTTTCCTGGGCCTATGGGTAAGGGAAGTTGTATTTTTGGTACTTAGTGTAGGTTTAGGCAAATGACTCCACTTGGCCACGACCTTGGCCCTTTTCTTTTCACAAGATGCTGGTGATTGGCCCCATTTTTGGGGTGATTGGTTGAAGTGTTATTTGTTTCTATTGCATTTGCTTTTGTTTCCATATCTAAAGCTATTTCTATTACATGAATTCGAGTGTTTGCAAATATCTTTGAGGCTTAATATAATGAAAAGGCTCAGGATAAACACTACCATTATGTATTGAAACATGGCTTAATAGCAATATAACAGGGAAGGATTTGACCAAAGAAGGATGATGTTACTGGGTGTAAATTGTCATTTATATCATTAAAGGTGCCTTGCTTTACTTGGATAAGATGCCTGCATCAAATATCCCATGACCCGTGCAAGGTAATAGTTCATTTGAGTTCAATGTAGTAGGCAATGTGAAGCTCATCTGTGATAGTTTAATGTGAGGCCAATAGCTGTTGAAAAATATATTTTTTCACAGGAAGCTTTAGCAGGAATAGTTGTACACATTGTATTTGTTCTTTAAAACTTTAAACTATTTGTTTATGTTAGTCCAATGTTGTCTTTCTTGGGAAAAGTATGGGGAATTTTAAAATTTTGGTTTTTAGATTGAAGAATATGGAAAGAAGGAACAGGAAATCCGTGCATACATCCGTGAGCTCCAGCTAAACAAAACCAACAAGGTTTGTGCTATTCCATTTAGTGTCATAACTGCACACAACAATTGATATTTCTTGTGTGTAATCATCTGCAAAAAGTAGGCCAAGGTGTTTTCCATGCTTTTTTCAACTTTGGAAACTAGGTGCATATGATATTTTTTCAACATGCATGCCTTGATTTCTTACTTACAATGCTATAACAGGTTACAGCGTTTGGAGGAGATCGAGTGATTCAACTTTTACGTACAATTGAGAGACATCACCAAAGATTTGGAAGCCCGCCGATTGGTCCAATTGGTGCTCATGTGGTGAGTAAAAAACAGTATGTATGCCTGCTGATAATTTTATACCAAGTCAGTAAATTTAAAATACGACTAGTGATTTCTAAAGTAAAGAAATCACCTTAAAAATCAGACAATGCACCAAGTAGGTTGTGCAAATAAAATGGCTGGATTTACTTCTATGGGGCTTTGGAACCCTGATTGTTGCCGGGTGTTTGTCTCCGGGGAAGCATTTAAAACAACCATAATGATACAGTGTCACATGCTCCACCATCTTGACTAGTTGCTTTACTCCTTGCAAACTTTTCATTGTTATTATGCGATTTTATCCTGGAAATTCCTGGTTCTATTCCCCCTTCTCTTGTCAAACTTGTTGCTTAGTTGCTATTTTGTTGTGTGTGTGTTTTTAATCTCTCAAGATGCATCTAAATGGGCTACAAATGTTATTAGGTTTTATGAGGTTTAGTGATATTCTGAAATCTTTATGGTGTCGGGCTTTGAGAGAGTTGCGTGAGCTGATTTGCAGCAGGATGAATAGCATGTATGTTTTGATTCCTCTGTAACAGTGGATGTCTTTGACTTTACTTTGATTTCTACTATTCCACTCTTAATAAAATCTTCTCTTATCTGAACAAAGAAATATCTTAACAAGGTTGCAGTGTCACTTTGTCTTAAAGCCTTCTTTTTAGTTGTTTGTTCGTATCAATTTTGGTTCTCAATGGTCATTATTTCAATTTTTTTCTTTGAAGCCTGCTTGACCTACGTGTTTAAGGTAAATTTGACTTGTTCTGGATTAATTTGGCTAGCTTGTAGTGGTTTTGAGCTCATCTTTATGCATGATTACCTAACCTGTGATTTTGATGAATTGTGCTCCTGCAACTTGAAATCTCTCTTGTAGACGTGAGTTAATGCACTGGCCTAATGTAGTCCATGATGATTGAAAGTTCTTGTAGAGAAATTGCCTTTATTTTGCCATGTATGGTGAATTTGGAACAAAGTCATTAAGTGACCTCTTTTTTCCATCATTGTTTTGAAGTGCCATCCATTGAAATGTTTTTGTTGTCAATCATTTTGTTTATTTTTGGAACAATATAGAACTAAATGTTCAAAATGATTCGTTATATGGTTTTAATTTCAATTGAGTCTCTTTGCAATGTCACACATCAATGTTATGTTGCATTGAAGACTAACTTTTGTTTCTGTTGACATTTGGGACTTACTCTTTTTTCTTCTCTGTTTCAAATTGAGATTGGCCAGGCATTTCTGTTGTCTTATTGTGCGAACAAATTTGCTTCTAAATAACAGATTTGTTTGAATTACCTTCACTTTTCGACTAGGCTTTCATTACATAGAAAACGTTATGTTGTACATAGTAATTACAAAGAGGAAATCTAGGAAGCTAAATATAGTAAGGTAAATTTCCTATTTAAGCATTTATATTCCTATTTAGGCATTTATATTCCTATTTAAGCATTTACAGCTGTATGCTTGACTTCAGCCTTTCTATTGACATCCCCCCTCAAATTGATGCGGGCTTGTCCATAAGCATCAATTTGTTCGTAAGAAAATGATGACGTTGTCGTGTGAGAGTTTTGATAAAAACATCAGCCACCTGAAGATTGCTAGACACATGTCGAAGTGATATAGTCTGAGCCGCAAAGGCGTCACGAATGAAGTGGCAATCTACCTCAATATGCTTCGTGCGCTCATGGAAGATAGGATTGACGGTAATGTGAATAACACTTGTATTATCGGCAAAAAGAGGAGTAGAAGTGCACTGCTAAAAACCAAGCTCAGTAAGGAGCCCGTGGAGCTAGATTTCGGCACAAGCTTGGGACATAGCCCTGTATTCAGACTCAGTAGAAGACTTGGAAACACAGTCTTGTTTCTTGCTCTTCCAGGAAATAAGTGCAGGGCCAAGGAACATACACCAACCAGTAGTTGAACGTCGAGTGTCAGAACACCCGGCATAATCAGCATCACTATAAGCAATAAGATCAAGAGAAGTACCAGCAGGATAGCAAAGTCCTCTTCGAATTGTGCCATGAATATAACGAATTATTCTTCAAACAGCAGCCATAAGGAGGTGCCTTGGAGAAGCCATGAACTGACTAACCTGTTGTACTGCATAAGAAATATCAGGTCTAGTGTTTGTAAGATAGATCAAGCTGCCCACGAGTGTACGATATGCTGCCGGGTCGGATAATAAATCACCCTCATCTTTGCGTAGCTTGAGATTACTTTCCATTGGAGTATCAAGGGGTGGTGAATTCTGGAGACCAGCAACCGCCACCAAGTCCATAGCATACTTGTGTTGGGATAAAAAAATGCCATGTGAACTGGCATGAATCTCTAGACCAAGAAAATATGTTAGAGGACCTAGATCCTTCATGTGGAAGGATTTCTGCAAATGCTGCTTTAGTTGATCAATCAGAGCTAAATCAGTACCGGTTATGACTATATCATCAACATACACCAATAGAAACACAACTCCATGTGCAGTCTTATGTAGAAACAAAGATGCATCATATTTACTTTTGAGGAAATCAAATTGAAGAAGGATATAAGTAAATCTCTCATACCAAGCACGAGGAGCTTGTTTGAGACCATACAAGGAGCGGCGTAACTTACACACAACAGAGGTAGAAGTGGAAATAAGCTGTTGGTGGCCGCATATATATATATATATATATATATATATATATCTTCAGTGAGATCACCATGAAGAAAGGTATTTTTCACATCCAATTGGTGTAAACACCAATGTTTAGATGCTGCGATGGCCAGAATTGTTCGAATAGTACCCATTTTGGCAACGGGAGCAAAAGTCTCCTCATAATGTACTTTATATTTTTGATGGTTTCCAAGAGCCACCAATTGTGCTTTATATCTGTCCAAGCTGCCATCAGCCTTGATTTTAATAGAATAAACCCATTGACATCCAAGAGAAGTCACACCAGAAGGACAATCAACAATGTCCCGAGTCTGATTAGCTTTGAGAGCATTTAATTCTTCTTGCATAGCCTGCTGCCAGCGTGGTTCTTTAGTTGCCTATGAATAACCAGTAGGATAACAATAGAGGATAAAATGGTAGAGAGAGCAGCAGTAGAATTATGTGCCACAGATGAGTTAAATCCATACTTAGTAGGCGGGACAAATACTCTAGAGGAGCGGCGTAAAGGAGCCAAAACAGTTACCTCAGAAGCCACAGAAGGGTGCAAAGGAGGAGCAGATGACATGACAGAAGCTAAAGGGGGCAGTACTGGAAGTCTTCTCTTGTACACCATATGTGGCTTAAACCTGTCAACTTGAACACTTTGCAGATGAGAAGAGTCATCAAATGAGGGTAAAGAGGCAAGAGAAGTGGTCGAGGATGAAGGCAAAGGAAAGAAACATTGATTTTCAAAGAAAATAACATTTCTGGAAACATGAACTCGATTAGTGTGTGGATCAAAGCATAGATAACCCTTTTGAGTAATACTATATCCAAGAAAGGCACACCGAATTGACTGAGCAGAAAGTTTATTTCTATGAGGTGGAGTAAGATGCATGAAGCATACACACCCAAAGGTGTGAAGATTGGTGTATATAGGATGGCAATGATGAAGCCGAAAATATGGATACTCTAGACCCAAGAGTTGTGAAGGAAGTCTATTGATTAGATAAGTTGCTGTAATGCGTGCTTTTACCCAAAACTTAGGAGGAACAGAAGTTTCAATGAGCAAGGTACGGACCACGTTCCGCTACTCCATTTTGCTGAGGAGTATAGGAACATGAGCGTTGAGAAATGATACCGTTAGATTGCAAGAAAGATTGGAAATCATTAGACATATACTCCCCTCCCGAATCAAATCTAAGAGTTCTAACAGTGGCAGAAAATTGAGTGTTAACCAGTACCAGGAACAGTTTGAACATAAAGAAAACTTCTGATTTGTTCTGTAAGAAATAAACCCATGTATAACGGCTGTAGTCATCTATAAAGGTTACAAAATATTGTTATCCTGCATGAGAAAGGATAGGACTAATTCCCCAAACATCACTATGAACTATCTCAAACAAATTTGTGGCTCTGCTGCCTTCAGAGGAAAAGGGTAATATTTTACTTTTGCCAAGCTTACATGTGACACAATCAAGGAACATATTGGAAGAGGAATGCAATGTATTGTTTATTAATCCAGATTTCAACAGATAGGAGAGAATTCTAGGATTTGGATGACCAAGACGCTTATGCCAAACTTCATTAGACACCTTAGGTGCAGTACAAAAGAGAGATAAAACAGAGGAAGGAACCAAGGTGCGTGGAACATGAAATTGGATGAAAAATAAACGTCCGTGCTTAGGCCCTTTCGCTATCAGCTGTCCCGACATTTGGTCCTGTACGATACAGCCATGTTTAGAAAAGTATGCATCACAGTTATTTTCCTCAAATTGACCTACTGAAGCTAGATTTACAGCAAGCTTAGGTGAGACAAAAATATCCTTTAAAGGAGGTATATCACCAACAGCTACAATGGGAAGAGCATCGCCATTAGCTGTTTGAATATGTGAGGATCCACAATATTTTCGAATATTACTTAAGCCACCAAAGGAGTTTGTCATGTGATTGGAAGCACCTGAATCTAAGATCCAAGAAAGAGTTGAAGAACTAGTACCTTGAAGACCAAGTGTGGAAAAAGCACTCACAATCATTTCTTGCACCATCTCTCTGGTTAATAAATTTGCTGGAGGCTGTGAGATAGGTGAGCCAACAAGAGTTTGTGGAGCAGAAGGACCAGCAGTGTGATAAGCTTTGTTGAGACGTGGAGGACAAATAGAACATTCCTTAATAATGTGTCCTGGCTGTTTGCAGTAGTTGCAAAACTTATTTGGACAATGAGGTGCAATATGGCCATACTTCTTACAACTATAGTATTGTGTCTTGCTCATATCATGGCCTTTCCCTTTTCTGTAAGCAACTAGGGCAACTCTTGTCTGCTCCATAATGGTCTGAGTATGGAGACGACGTTCTTCACGCAAGAGTTCTCCAAAACAAGCATCCAAGGATGGAACATGATCACGATTGACTAGAGAGTCACGAACTGGTTCATATTCAGGTTGCAATTTCATTAGAAATTGGTCTCGTTGGCTGATCTTATGGACTTGCTGCATTGCCAACACTTCTTCTGCAGAAATCTTAGTTGTGACAAGATCAGAATAGTCATTTCACAGAGTCAAATCCAGAATAGTAATCTTGAATAGAGAGATCTCCTTGGGTATAGTTGGCAATAGCCAACTCAAGCTAAAAACGCCTAGCATTGTTATCTTGGTTATAGACTTGTGTGAGGTGATCCCACATAGCCTTTGCTGATCTATGAGGACGCAAAGACAGGATCAGATGTGGCTCCATAGAACTGAGAATCTAGGACATGATTTGTGCATCTTTGGTTGCTCATGCTGCCTTAGCTACAACAGATCCCTCAACAGCCAAGTCTCCTTTGTTGCTGTCATCTATATGGCCCCATAAATCCTTTCCCTTGAGAAAGATCTCCAACTGAAATGCCCAAGCAACGTAATTTTTGCCAGTAAATCTGACACAAACATTATTTGACTTTTCCATGAAGCTATGACTGAGAAAACAAAAGACTAAGATTTAAGAATTCTATGAGAGAGGCTATGATACCATAACAAATTTGTTTGAATTACCTTCACCTTTCTACTAGGCTTTTATTATATAGAAAAAGTTGTGCTGTACATAGTAATTACAAAGAGGAAATCTAGGAAGCTAAATGTAGTAAGGTAAATTTCCTATTTAAGCATTTATATTCCTATTTAGGCATTTAGGCATTTATATTCCTATTTAAGCATTTACAGCTGTATGCTTGACTTCAGTCTTTCTATTGACACTAAACACATGAATGCACCTTTCCTCTTAAAGAGCCTCTCAGAATATTAAAAGCTGATTTGATATTTTTGGCACAATACTTGGCAGAATGGTGCAAATTTTGGTTTCGTTTAATTATGTCCCGAGTTTGAAGAAATCAAGCAAAGAAGAATATTTGAGTGTTATAATACCTTATTTGCAGTATGACATCTCTTTGATGTTTCTATGTCTTGATATTACTTGAGAGATATTTGTATGTCTTTAAGATTTATGGTTACCTATATACACTTAGGGCATTTGAGTAGCTACCCTTTTTCCCTTGGAAATAATATCTCATCTGAAATGTTTTAGGTCTTGTTTTGTTGTCAAAACTCGAATGCTTAAATCCTGGACGCTGGATAGTTAAGATATCTTTCTGAATATTTCTGGATAGTCAGTGTCATCAGACTGAACAGTCAGACAACTTCTCTTTCTTTTTGGAGAATTTCTTTTACATAAAATGGTTGTTGGTGAAGTAGAGGACTTTTATGCTATTTTCTGAAATTAGTTTGGAATAGCCTTACTCAAGCTAAGTTTAGTTGTTTTCTTTTAATTACTATGCTTTTTGTGCCCGTAGGTAACTTAGTTTTTTATTGGGCTCTTGTGACAACTGTAGTTTATAGCTGGAGATAATTCCTATATAGGGTTTCAGTATCCGAGTCTGTTATTTTTCTGGGCATGCTCAACCACTGGAGCATTCCTCCAGTCACTAGCTAATGCATCTTGGTTAATGGTAAACCCTACAGACTTTAGCAAATGGTGATAGGTGGGCTCCTGCTGTTGAGAATGCTGTCGGGAAGTTGCTCAATGCTTTCATTGTGACAGACCATAGGGACTCTCTTCTTCTGAGAGGATGTGCAAGAGAAGCAAACTATAACAACCTGCAGATTATTATATATGATTTCTCAAGACCAAGGTAGATGGATGGCTGCTTTTATTCTGTGCTTATGGGTCTCTATGGTGGATACTTCATATTGTGTTCTTGTTTTCTTCTGCAGGCTGACCATACCATCTCACATGCTTCCGCAAACTAACCATCCAACTACATTTTCCGTTATCCGTTCTGACAATGATACTATTCTAAATGTTTTAGTGGACATGGTAAACTTCATAGGTCTCTTCATAGTTTCTTCCTTATTTAATTTAGTTTTTTTTACTTCCCTTTATGCTGTATTTGTTTCTCCCAAAGCTGTTAATGTGCATGGACACTTTATAATTATTTTTCTTACTCTTCCAGGGAAGTGCTGAGAGGCAAGTGCTTGTAGAAGATTATGATGCAGGAAAAGCTGTTGCTTTTGAAAAACAGATCTCAAATCTAAAAGAGGTTTATACAATAGATGGTTATAAAATGTAAGTCGGAATTGTCCATTTTAACTGGTGTCAGATCCAGTCTTAGATGACACTTGGTGATTCATATGAAATGCATGAGCATTGTTGGATTGTATACTTGGACTCACATGACCTGAATTCAGATCTCTGTTAAATAGCTGACCTCATAAGCAATGAATCCATTTTGATTTTGGAAACTGTTGGTAATTCTGAGACAATTTGTCTGATGATTGCTCAATACTCATCTGCTAGCTTGCTTATGAAAGTGGAGCATTTCATGTGAGTTGTAGCTTATACAAAGTCATAGGATTTATTCCAGAACTCTAGTAGTTGTCTTGCAAAACTTTATTTTTTAAGGAGAACAGAAAGAGGCAAAGAGGACTTTGAAGTGAGTTTTGCAGTATGGAGTGCCCTTTTCACATGAAACACTGCTTCAAACAATAGTACTGGTTTGCACACATAGCCAACACAAGGATGCCCAGTTTTAATTGATCTTAATTGACCCCTTGTTATTGTATTGCTCAGAGGCGAAGTAATGTGTACGGATGACATGATTTGAACCCGTGACATTTTGCACCTAAAACAAACATGCTACATCCCTTTCAATTGGTCTATAATGTCATTGTAGGGAATCCCTGTCTTGTTTTCCACATGCTTGTTACATTTCATTTTCTCCATCGAGATAACTTATCTTGCCATTTCCTTTTCTTTTGGTCTCCTATCATATAACTTACAATAAAAAACTTATATACATCAGAAAAAAAAAGAAACCCGCTGTAAATTTCATGAATGCCCGGACAAAAAGAGATGTATTTTGTTGTTTCAAGAAAAGAAAAGGAAAATCTTGTCTATCAAGTCATTGGACGTTTCTCAATTTGAACTAGGAATTATTTGTACAAAACAAATGCAAGTGTCCTTTAATTATTTGTACACGGGAAGTGATAGGATATGTTCAAGAACTCTAGTATTTATCTTGCAAAACTTCATATTTTAAGAAAACAAAATGAGAAGAGAAGACCAAAGTGTTTTTTGTGGAATGGAGTACTCTTTTTGGATGAAGCGCTGCTTCACTCAATACTACTGGGCACTTTTATTACACAGAAAGCACAGGGAGATCATTAAGAACTTAAAATTGCAATATGCAGAAAATGATTTGGAAATGTGAATGGTACCTATTCAAGCTTGCTTGCATAAGTGGGCTCCTCTTACATTCTATATTGCAATGGTGTCCTCTGCTGCAGAAATTCTTATTATCTGTTCCTTCCTAGGTTTTCACGCGGGTCAGTCCAGACAGTTCTTCCCCCAAATAAGAAGCTTAGAGCTGGCCGCCTTTGTGGTTCATTTGATGATCAAATTAGGAATCTTGATCAATCTAAATCAAATGTTCAAAAGGAAGCTGATCAGTGCAGGAAGAGGAAACGAGACTCTGAGGCAAGCCTTCAGCATCTTCAACATGGGCTAAAGATTATGAAGGTATAATTGTTTCTTAACTCTTGTTTATAAGTTTTTCAATGATCCTTATATATTGACTTAATCCGGGGGGGAGGTGTTCGCAGTGAGGTTCTCTTAAGCACCCTATAATTTCCATCCTACCTCATTGGACAACAATTAAGCTGCTCTTAATATAGGAGCTATTCTTTGGTGCAATGGTAACAGTCTTGGACTTGTCACCATAAGGGTGCAAAGTCTAGAGAATAGTTCATGCAAAATAAGCTGAAGACTGTCCTCGAATTCCCTCCTCAAGGACTGCACTTCTGTGTGCATAGCTGAGTAATTTTTTCTTTATTGCCTTGCTTGACAAAATATCACATAAGAGACATAAAACATGTGTTTTTTTAATTGAGAAAAATTGAAATTTAACCAAATTTCCAGTAACTCTTGCAGTTTCGGGGTATTAAAATTGTTGATCAACAATCCTTTTCATTTAATATTACAAATAAACTTAAAATGTCAAGCTGAATATTTGAATTCTTTGAAATAATAAAATAACATTTCCAAAAAAACATCGAATCTAATTACATGCATCAAGCTGTTAGTTTTATTATTCCAGAACTGGAAAAATAAATCCTATGGACAAAGATGAGGACAATCATCCTCTCCTGCTTTCATCTCCGTGAACAAAACATACTTTTAATGATTATCTAGAAAAGCTTGGTTTCCAATTCTAGGGAACAAGAGTCTACTTTTTGGTCTTCTTCTGCTTGAAGTTTTGCTCATACAAGATCATGGATCAATTTACATTTGGTGTTTTCTCACCAAATCTGCTTTCCTAAACAATGGATGAACAGAAGCTGGACCTAATGCCAAGCTGTGTGAAGTGGACACATTTGTGTCATGTTCCACACTTCTTATATTAAAGTTCAGTTTTTGTTGAGCTGAAAAAAAAGCATTTGCCCCCTTCTTGCCCTCCTTTGTGGAACCCCATGCTTCATGTTGGGCTTGTATGTCTTCAGAAGACAAGGTTGGGCCCTTGTGAGGGCTCCAATCTTTTTTGTAGAATCAGGTTGTGAAGTGTTTACATATTATTTGGAGACTCAGGTTGACATAATGGGCGATACAAACATCTTGTACTATTTACCCTTTTGCTTATATTAATGCAACTAAGACCGACCACATTACAATCATCTTTTGTGCAAACAAGAGTTTCTGTATAAAGGAGCTCTTCTTTTTTTTCAATCAAGAAAATCATTGTCATTGATTGATGCTTTTTTTAGAGTTTTTTCATTGATTTTGATGTGCTCATGTAAAAAAAAAAAAACATATATATATATATATATTAATGTATTTTCAAGCGAAAAACACTTTTGAAATGCATCTTGCACCACAATAACAAACATGTACTAAGATTGCTAAAATACACTCACTGAACAAATTTTAATTCTAATTACTGCACGTAGTCTATCTATAATTCTCTTTTAGGATGCAATGGGGAGGGTGTAGTTGAAGGTACTTTTTGATTATGTACACATAATGTTCCATTTGGTGATGTAGGAGAAGTGCAGGAATGCTGAGCGGGATCTGGTATCTAAGAAACTAGGACTGCAGGATGCAAAGAACTCGTATGCTTCTGCAACCAGTTCACAAGCTGCTGCATCAACTGTTGATGAGCTTCAACAAGAAATCTCAGTTTGTTACATGCCATTAGTGTTGCCTTTTTATCACTGGGCTTGTTATATCAATCTGATTTAGATTTCCTGATTCATGCATACAATATATAATGGATTTTCTTTTCCTCAATAACATCGTATCATTGCAAATGTTTTTCAGAGCATCCAAGAGGAGATACAAGAAAAGAAAATGCAGCTGGAGTCGCTCCAAGTCAGAATTAATGAAGCCAACTCAAAAGCCAGGGATCTTGAATTGACATTTGAAGATTTGCGTGGTATGGCATAGTGTTTAAATTTTTTATGTGCAATCAAATGTATTCAATTATGCATCATGCTTTTTCATCCACAATAATAATTGTCTCCGCATGCAGAGTCAGTGAAAGAAGAAATCGACGCTATTGAGAAAGCAGAGAGTGAGCTGGTGAAGATTGAAAAAGATCTGCAATTTGCAGAAGCAGTTCTGTTTACTCATCCTTGAGCCTTTGTTTTGTGGTCCACTGCAGTTCTCTAAGTTATTTCTGCAAGATTTTTCTGAAATCAAAGTATTATATCAGGAAAAGGCCCGTTATGAAGGAGTAATGACTACCAGGGTTCTCCCTGATATTGAAATGGCGGAGGCACAATATCGGGAGCTTGAAGAGAATCGTAAGGTGCATTTCATGCCTCTATATTTGTGCTTATTCATGTAATTTTCTTTGGAGGTGTGTATTTTCAAATCATTTCTTTCAGAAATATGGTATATGCAGAGATCATCACTTAGTCTGATTGCTTAAGGCACATGGTAGCTTTCAGAAATATGGTATATATAAGAGATCATTGCTGAAACCAGGGCATAACAATTGCTAAATATAAACTCAAGGACTAAGCCTATTTATTGCGGACCCATTTGCTCCTTGAATTAGTTGATGACTATCCTTTTTAAGATTAATCCAACCTAACTGTGCTATTCCAAAGTAAATTTCGTTATTGGTGAATTATGTAATGCCATACATACCCTTTTCAAACAATAAACAGTTGTTGCCTATCTCATCTGCCTTCCTGCTTCTTCAAAGCTTAACTTAAGTTGTCGTGTCTTATGTTATTGTAACCTGGTTAAAAGTGTACTCTGTTTGGTTGGTGGATGAAAAGGATAAAACGGAAGGATGAGGGCAGAGAATGGATATTAACTCATCCTAACTAGTTTGATAAGTAGGAAAGGAAAGGATGGAAGTCAAATTGGATGTTTTGCAAATTACAGTTCATTAAGGATGGGAAGGATCCGTCCCTTCCTTTTACGGGTCTGTATCTGGCTATTGAAACAATTTAACTTTCTCCTCTCATGTGTCCTTCCTACTTTTCCCTCCAAACAAGCAAAGTCGCAGGGTTTCAGGTGGCGAAGCATCCATATTTATCTTGCAACTAAAGTCAAATAATTTGAAAATTTGTCCTTTTGTATTAATGGCTGCAATCCATCTTCTAAGAATTCCAAGATAATCTCTGAAAAGATGGAAAAAGAAAGGAAAAGATGAATAAAATATTTGTTTTACAAGATGAGCCACCAAACCACTGTTACAAAGCTTCAGGTTCTGTTTGCAAATCTGGGGCAACCAGGACACGATCCTGTTTGATTAAAAAAATTGAGAGGAACGCAAATTGAGACAGAATAATGGGAATGGGTTTACAATACACTTTTGATCAGCCCCTGGGGGTGGGGATGTTTATCAAAAGGATGGAACTAAAATGGTGGTGGGTTTCTTCCCCCCTAAAACCACCCTCATAAACTCTCCTGGACAGTGTTTCCAAATACAACTGATATCCACTCTTATCTCACTCTAGTCTTTCCTGTAACTTCTCTTCTATGTGAACACTCTTTCCTTGTCAATGAAATTGCTACCATAACTTTGGTTTCAAGAAAATAAACTAGGTATTGTGGTGGTGGGTGGTCTAGGTTTTTGTGGCATGGGGGGCGGCAGGTGATGTTTTGGTGGTGTTGAGGTCGTGAAGCTGGGTTTTGCAATTTATGATATCTTTTGTTGATTAGTTTACTGACATGGTGACCAAGAAGGTGGAGCTGGGTTTTGCATTTTGGGATGTGTGGTGGTGTTCGGTGTAGGTGGGGAGAGGGAACTGGCCTGGTTTTGCTGTTGTATTTTTTGTATCTCAATAAGTATAAATGTGATGATTGTAGATATTTGAGGTGGTTAAATACCAGAAAATGGTGGTGAAAATGGCTTGTGGTTGCTGTCCTGTGTATACATGTTGGTTGTGCTTCTCTTATCCTTTTTGTAGCAGAGACTGTTCAAGCATTTAAGCATTGAGTTTGTTGTGGCGCCACCTCGGAGCTAATTTTATGTTTTGTGAAACTGTAGGAGAGCTGCAGAAAGGCTTCAATTATATGTCCCGAGAGTGAGATTGAAGCTTTAGGAGGTTGTGATGGCAGCACCCCAGAGCAGCTCAGCGTGCATTTAAATAAACTGAACCAGAGACTTCAGAATGAGTGCCAGCAGTATAGTCATGACTTGTATCTTGCACCTGGAGAACACTAGTAACATGACAGTTCCAAATAATAAGTTTTTTTTTTTTAATTGTAACAGGCATTCTGACTCTATTGATGACCTGAGGATGTTTTATCAGAAAAAAGAGCGTAAAATTTTGCGTAAACGGCAAACATACAGAGCTTTTCGTGAAAAGTTGAAGGTAAATTCTACATTTATCTATTTTTCATTTATTTAGCACATTAAGTCTAATCCTAGTTCCTGACATGCTATGAATGTTGATTGATTCCATAAATTGGATTTTTTGGAGAATCAATTCTCTTGAATTTTCATCCTTGTTTTCATTTGGTTGTTGTTTGTGATCATTTCCACCCCTACAGCTGGGTTTCACACTTGCCTTAAAGGTGAGGTGGTGATGTGCAATGCTGTATTCGAAAGAGTGGATGCTATAATTGATTTCTTCTATGTTCAAGGTGAAAGTAAAAGAGGGTCAAGAAGATAGAAGAAAGGAAAAGGATCTGAAAGAAAGGGAAAAAATGGGAGAAGAGAAGGGAATAGTTTCCAAGAAATAAACAAGTAATAATACCCGATTCCTGTATTGGGACAGGTTACAAAATGGAAAACCTTCTTGCGAGCGCATAAAGCTATTCAAAACAAAGATTAGTTTTGGTTTTAGTTCTTTCACATGAAACAAATAGTTTGACACCCCATTTAGTCTCTTTCTTTGGTTTTTCTCTTTTTATTCATTTGACTTAGAGAGTTAGGTTTCCTCATGATAATTTCTTAATTTTGTAACTATTATTTTTCAAATCTTGTATAGATTTGAGTGCTTGTTATGTTTTTTTGTTTTGTTTTTTTTTTTTCTTGTTTTTGTTCATCTTTCTTGTTTTTCTTATCATTGCTTTCCACCACCTTTCAGATTAGTGTCCCTGTTTTCTGCATTGTTTGCTCAGTGTTTCTGATGGAGGATTTTATTTTCGTATCCATTTTTTCTCATCTTTTTAATTTTGTGAATCCCAGACTTGTGAGGAAGCCCTGAATTTGCGATGGAGCAAATTTCAAAGGAATGCAAGTGATTTGAAGCGCCAATTGACTTGGAAGTATGAATTGTTTTATTTGTTACTTTTTTTGTCAGACTGGTCAATTATCTTTCTGCCATTTCAAATGATCTATTATATATTTGGACTTCTTGGTGACTTTTCCTTTTTCCTTTTTCCTTCATCTATTAGTTTCAATGGTCACTTAGGAGAGAAAGGGATTAGTGGGAGCATTAAAATTAGTTACGAAGAGAAGACCCTCAAAGTAGAGGTACATAACTTGTTTTGGAATCCTTGTGTAATCTGCATCTTTTAGTTCTATGCCCACGCCTTTTCTTTTTCTTTTTTTCACACCTTGGTGCTATTTATGCTGGTCTTTTCTTTTTAACTTGCTATATTTACGCTGTCAGGTAAAAATGCCCCAAGATGCATCCTGCAGCTCTGTTCGTGACACTAGAGGGCTTTCAGGTTTTCTCTCCTGTACTTGTGAACTCTCTTGTCTGTGTTTGTATGCTAATCATATGTCATAATATGTGATGCAAGGCTTTTTTAGTTACAGATACTGGTTTTCATCAAGGGTTTGCAAGAAAAATTGCACTGGGTTTTTATCAAGTCTTTAATTCTGTCATTTCCATTATATTTATGGATGTGTAATACTTTCTTTAGAATTTTTAACCAGATTCTGTTTGCAACTCAAGATTTCCTCTAGGAGTTGCTAACTAAATGATTTTTGTAATTTTCTTTTAATTAGGCGGTGAACGCTCTTTCTCAACGTTATGCTTTGCATTAGCTCTTCATCAGATGACAGAAGCCTCATTCCGAGCAATGGACGAGTTTGATGTATTTATGGTAAATTTCCATGACATTTATATTCCATTTTATTTGCATGTAAAATTGTTCACTTAATCATACCTTATTATCTGGAGGATGCAGCTCCTAAGTTCCACTCTGAATTGTAAGAGAATCAGTTTCTGATGCATATTCTTATTCTGCATTGATCTCCAGGATGCTGTTAGTAGGAAAATTAGCTTAGATACCTTGGTGAAGTTTGCATTGGCCCAAGGTTCCCAGTGGATATTTATCACTCCTCATGATATCAGGTTTATTACTCGTGCTTTGCTAATTTGACTGAATATTGTATGCTGCTAGGTTTGTAATCTCAAGTCCTTTTCTTTTTCAGAAAAAAAAAATTCTGATACTGGTTTGTGTGCATATAGATACTGTGTAGATGTTTTGTGTTCTTAACCATTTGAGTGGATGTTAAATAGGTTTCTTAGGATTTGGATTTTGGTGTCTGCGACACTTTCACCTGTCTGAAATTGTAGCCCAATCAGTGGTCAAAGTTTCCACATCAGAAGTAATCACTTTGTGTTGCTTTCAATTGTCATAGATGTTGTGTGAGATGTTTGTATGCTTATCATTTTTCTTTTTTGTGAAGATGTTGGATTGGCACTGAGCTAAGCAGAATTTTAAGATGTCTAAGATAAATTTGAGCCTTAGGAAGTACTCACACTCATGTAACTTTTTGGTTGTTGTTTATAGTGGTGTAAAACATCATGAGAGGATAAAGAAGCAGCAGCTGGCAGCTCCACGTTCTTGATAATTGTTTGCAATTTATGCTGCTGTTTTATGCTACTTGGAATGCAAGTAATGGTTAGTTTTGCTGCTTGGACATTTATACATGTGATGCATTCAATATTCATGCGTATTAGCAGTCCCCGGTTATTGTCTTGGTTTACCTCTGCTGTTGATTTGGGATTCGTTGCCCTTGTCACTGAACATTGGCTTTTCAAATACTGTGCATAGCCTCTTTCACTATCTCTCTGAGCTGGATACTTAAATTTCCATGACGACACGACAATCAGTTTAATATCATCCACGCCCTCCGGGTTCCTTGATCATCCTTTCTCCGCCCGTTGTCTTGTTGAGTGCTTTGCTTTGCTTGGCAGTCCAGGACATGCACGATGAAATTTGACCCTGTCCGGCAATGCCCCTGGCGTGACCAAGTTTTGTTTGCATGATGCTGGACAGGACCTGTAACCTTTTTCTTTTCTTATACCTGGCTGTATAATTAATCAGTGATCTCATCTAAGATGTGGTTTGGTACGACTTAGAAGAGGGGATGCTAGGCATCTTAGTGCCTTACAATTGAGTGTTTGGACGTTGATTATTTTTATTTTTATTTTCAAATAAATGTTTCAACCATTTAAAATCTAACAATCAATTGTCGTTTTGGATATTTGTCAAATTCTGTTTTGTGATGGCATGGCATATAGTAGTGTGGGTCCCAAAAGAAACACAAATTCTCTGTTTTCTAATAAATCTTCTGGTTTTGATCATGAAGATGCACTAGGATAGTTTATGGGCATATGTGCTCAAAGCTAGATATGGGATGGCAATATTTTGCCACGGTTAATTCTTTTGTTTCCACGTCGTGGCAATGGAATTGGTCTTTGCTCACCCATTGGTGTTCACTGTTTTGATTCCTCTCCATGAAGAATTTATGATCCTTTTTGTGTCAAGACATTACAAGGGTGGGTGGCTTTTTCCTGTCATGTTTTTCTGGAGTCCTTTGTTTTTTGGGCTTTTAGCCCCTTTTTCTAGCAAATAATAATAATAATAATAATTGGAACTTGGAGAAACTGTTCGCATAAAATTTTTGTTCAGGCTATAATATTACCACTTTTCGAATTAAATTGATTGTTTTAGTAAATTATACATGGAAAGAAACATCCACTGTTGACCCAAAAAATGAACTAAATTACAAATATATGTTTTTGGTCTCTGTTGTGATTTTTTCACTGTATATTTTTGTGTAATATAGCATTGTTCTTCGATAATAGCCAGGTTACCTTAAGGAGTAGGGATCCTGGTGTTGAGATTTTTTTAATATATATATTTTGATGGGGCATAAAAATTACTTCAGAAAAATTCGAAGGGCTAGGTCCGAACAGTTAGAATCCTAGTTGTTAGATTCGGGCACGAACGGCCGCTC
>Ga0325410_1001366_pt1 | contig 26913 bp, 18 predicted proteins | sample PopdelMetagenome_16_FD_206182 | JGI IMG/M metagenome (GOLD analysis project Ga0325410, IMG submission 206182) | Populus deltoides microbial communities from Bellville, Georgia, United States - Xylem-PdIQD-R3 | ecosystem: Host-associated > Plants > Phyllosphere > Stem > Wood/Secondary xylem...
ACACCGTCCTCTAGTTTTAGAAATATGTAGGTGATTGCAGACGCATACAAAAACAACATAAAAAAGACAATAAACACAAAGAAAGATGGAATTGCGTCGAAAAAGACAAAATCATTCAAACTTTTATTACTCAATATTTTTCTAATTAAATTAAATATTAAAGCTCTTCTAAACTATTATATACTAGGAAAAACACCCTAAACAAAGCTTAAAAATTAATAAAATATTTCTAAAGTAAATAAAAAATAATCTAATTTAACTTGAAAAATATGATATTTTCAAAATAGTAATTTCTAATAGGAGGCCTTAACTTCATAAATCAGACCCTATAGGAACATTGCTTTTAGAATCAAAATTTATGTCCATTATCATAAGGTTATGTGTTGGATGAAAATCTCCTACATCAGTCTCTTCATGTTGGAAATAACTTATTTTCGAGTTCAAATTATTCTTGTTTTGATATCGTGAATGCTTAATTAAAGCTCTCAAAGTCTTTTCCTTTCTTTTCTTAAGGTATATAACAATACTAGATATTGGCTTTAGTTCTTTAACAACATATGTTGTATCTATATAATTCTTGAACAATTCTATCTTTATGATAATAATAAACTTGTAATCAAAAGGATCAACATAATCTAAATCAATAATTTAATTTTGTTGGTCATCTTCGGTATTCTATTTACACTTAATTTCTAACTTATCAATATGAACACCATTGATGACATCATTGCTACTTTGCTATCACTGTTTATGCTATTATTATTATCATAAGTTTGGCTAGGTGATCACACACACACACACACACAAATATATATATATATATATATATATATATATATATATATATATATATATATATATATATATATATAAAATTTTAGTTTTCTTTGTTATTTTTTTCACTTGGATCGTTTTTGTTTTTGAGTTTTTTAGATCTTGATTATGGTTCTTGAGAAATAATTAGAGTTGTTAGTGTTACGCAAAAACATATGGAAGGATTTGATCTTCCATGTGTTTGATCTGATAAATCCAAGCTATATGGATTTTACTTTGTTGATTCAGCTTTCTAACTTTTTCTTCTTCTTTTTTATGTTTCATGTGTTATGTTGTTGATTCCTTTTTTCGTTGCATGATCTTAGGAGGTTTTTGAATACTGTAAGGATCTCTTGCTTTCTCAATATACTGTATTTTGCTGCACTTTGCATCTATATTGAGTTTGAGCATAGCCAGTGTTGTTATCTATTTTGGAACCTCACATAAACATATAAAAAAATTAAAAAAATTAAAAAATATACATCAATAGGAAGAACATGAAGAATGTCTTGAAAATTGCCACAGACTAGTTGGGGAGAATCAAAATATCCAAAGCTGAAAAATTGATAGTTCAATTTTTTACTGATGAAGGCCCTATTAATAAGAAAAATTCAATTTGGGAAGAAAAATTCAAAATTGGATGTTTAATAACTCAATTGAAATTTTTCAAGGTTTAATTATATTTCTTGAGGGATTGATTGCAAGGAAAATTGGTTTTTAAGTTCAATTTGAACTTTAATAGGAAGAAATTGAAGTTTAAGGGTTGAATTACAATTTTAAAAAGCTAATTTAATTAGCTAAAAACATGGCATTGCATCATTAATATGATGGGATAGATGGAGTGATGGTGCAGCCTTCCGATGGTGAAGCCTTAAACATTTTAATAGGATGCATCCTTAGTTTTCAATGGAATCAAGGAGCATGCATCTTGGGTTATGTACAGACAGATTCAATCTATTCGGATCATTTGCTGCTCTTTATTCTTGTTGGCCAATAATACTCACGGTTTACAAATTGTCATTGGTTATGTGTATAAGGTCGAAGTTCATGTTTTTATCAATGGTCATACCAAGTCATAATAGTCTTAGTTAGAACATAGATGTTTGTCTTTGGTGGTGATTCAGAAGGATTTCAAGCCTCCGTACATCTCAGAGGCCATATGGGCGAAATATATTCAGCATGTGATGTCTGATCGTTACATGCGACAATCACACTCTGGTGCAGAGAACCAGAACTAGCAAGTTCATGGTTTTGTTATCACGCACACCGGCAGCTCCATTCGATTCGTTTCACATGCAAAACTAATGGTAAGATTCGTCTCTCTAACACTACAACACAGTTCTTGTGAATAACCCGTAATTTTTCAACCATTAGATATTTGTAATCGGTTTCGAGCACTCATACTCTAGAGTTCAAGATGATTTTAGACTAGCGAATTAAAGATTAGACGACCCATCTTGTTGCTGATTATGAATGACTACTTAGTGCTGAGATGACCGAACTTCACCAATTCATATTGGAGATGAGATCACATATGAGTGGTACTTGTGCTCCTTTTATTCGCCCTACAGTTTAGGCAAAGACCTGCCTTCTCCTCCTCCTCCAGCACCTCTATTCTAGATGAATTATTTAAACTTATAAATGTTTAAATTTGTAATAAATATTTGATTTTATATTAATTTAATTTTTTAAATACTTTTTGTTTCTGCTTAATAGATTTTTAAAAAATATATATTTTTGAATTATTAATAACGGGGTTACAAACGGACATAGTTTGTTGGTATATTCCAGAAAGTTGAAAAATAATTACTGCAAATATCACTGTCACTGTTTACTTACCAACAGAATAACATACGATCTGTTTGACGATTACAAGTTAAATTTACGGATGGACATACTGACAGTTGAAAAAAATCATCAGTGCAATGACATATGGTTTTTCTATTAGTGATATGTTATATTCAATGTTGGAAATACCGATAAAATAAAGCAGATAAAATATTTTTTTGAATGCTTTGTATATTAGTAAATGTATCTGCAAAATGATTACCGATAAATCACAAATCATCCATGAGAGTTTTTTCAACGGATGATTTTTGTCTGTGATCATGTCGGTAAGGACATGAAGCAAAGAGTGAACTTCTTCCCACAACAAGAGCAGGATAAACACGTGACTTGGGACGGCATAACAAATAAAGATTAGAGAGTCTTGTCTTATCTTGTTTTGCTCTCTTCTTGAGCCACAAATACGCAGATAGGCTAATGAGAAACCATAATGATGCAATTGATGGTACTAAAATGGCCACCATCGTTTTTTCAAGAAAAACATTTGACTTCCTTGTATTATTAGCTGCATACTGGAAATCATTTTCTTCCACCGAAACATTTGGAGACCACACAGGAAGCTTTTGGTCATCTTTCCCATGGAGAACGAGGTTTCCATATTGGTTTATAAAGAGAAATCCAGAGGAACCAATGATTGGATCGTTCGTGTTTGCAACCCACACCACAGTTTGTTCTGGTACTTTATGGTACCAAATTCCAAGATATCTATTGCTAGAACTACCTCGACTGAAAAATCCTAGTGCGAAAATATTTCCTTTCGAGATAAGAAGGTCACCTTCTTTAATGGTCTGGTTCGTCTTTAAGGAGTCTCAGGATGTAGAAGATGAGAAATGGAGAAAGGAGATGGTCTTCAGACAAGTAGGGGACCATTAGAGAAGTTGCGTGAAAAAAATGGTTTTTTTTTTTTTATATATATAATGGTAGTAATTGTTTTTTTTTTAAATAAATGTATTAAAATAAATTTTTTATTTTTAAATTTTTTTTAATATCAACCTATTAAAATAATACAAAAATATAAAAAAAAATTATTTTTTTTTTAATTTTTGCAAATTTTCATTTAGACCACACTCTCATATCATCTTGTCGTTTGTATTTTACTTTCGCTAGAAGGCAACTCAACTTTTTTTTTTCTTTTTATGTTTGATTTTAATTTATAATGAACTAATTTGATTTTAATTTATGATGATTATTTAAGACATGAGTTCTTTAATATACCTCAAATTTACTAGATTAATGATATTATTGAAGATGATGGTTTTTCAATTAAGAAAGAATATTAATTTGGTGTTGATCGATATTGATGTTGACACTTTTGTTATACTTAAAATTAGAATCAATATTCACAACATATATTTAGCAGAGTAATTGGCCATATTGTGATTCAAAGATGTGAATATCACAATACATAACTTTATTCTTAGTTTATTGTGCATGTTATGAGATAAATTGAAATTGATTTATCCTCCAAAATCATAAATCATATAATTGAGATATATAGTAAAATTCAAAAAAAAAATAGTATTTAATCAAGGTAATTTTCATTTTTTTTATTTAGTTTTTTCAATCATTATTCATCTAGTTGAATTGATTTTTTTTAATTAAAAAATTTTACAAGGACTAAATTACATAAATGTTAAGGGTGTAATTTCATATTTTAGATTAGGACACATTGTGCTCAATTTCATAGTATGCATCAAAACTAACAATATATTGAATAGATGTGAATCAATCATTAATGTAATATATATTGGACACATATTAAAAGATAATATTTTTAATATTAAAACAGTAATATATTAAAATTTATTTTTTAAATATTAAAATAACAATATATTGAATAGATGTGAATCAACCCGAAACAATTATTTAAATTGTTATAAGACCACAACAACCTCATAAAAAAATTAAACAAATAATTATGTTCAATCAAAAAACAATTCAATAATGAAGAATAAAATTTAAAATTAAAATAATTAATTAAAAAAAGTTAAAAAAAAGACTCAAGTAAACCCGAGTCAATTTGTATTTCACTAGATTTAATAACTTTTTTTTCTCTTAAATTATTTTGTATTTAATTACACAACAAAAAAAATCTAAAAATAAAAAAAAAACATGACATGCATGTGGAATTAAAAAAAAAAAAACATTTAACTAACAAAGGTTTTTTATTTTTTTATCTTCAGGGGCTGAAAATGCATTAAGTAAAAAAAAAAGATTTTTTCAAAAAATTAACAATCCATCCAGTCACATGACCCACCCACGCACTTGACCTAAAAATAAAAAATAGAAATGGATTAAAACAAAAATATTCAATGAAAAAAAGATTTAAAAATAATAGGAATGAAACTTAATTAACTTGTTATACCTGCAATCTAGTCATTCATCCCACTGAATTTAATAACTAAACAATATGAATATTATTAAAAGAAGAGTTGACGAACACCACACCTATAGCATAACATATGATGATGCTGTTAGGTTTCTTCCTTGACACTAGGCACAATGGATCAGTTGTTTAGAATCAGGTTGGGAGTTTTAGCAGTGCTGAAGAGCTTGATCTGTTGTGATGTACAGCATATTTGTTTTCATTACAAATCTAATTGAACTTCATATTAGCAATTATTCAGACAGTACAGCTTCAGCGACAGGCAATTTCAGTAATTGTCACCTCATTTAGAGAACACTGTCCATCTTCTACGTCTAATGCTATATCAGGATTATTGTCAGATTTTCTAAAGAGGAATGCAGGTTGTTTTGGAGAAGGAATCTCTGTTTCGTTACTCAACATAAAAACAACCGCCAACATAGATGGTCTGTCCGCGGCATCTTCTTGCACGCACAGCAGACCAATCTGCACGCATTTCAAAGCTTCACGTGGACGATAGAACTCGTTCAGTGATGGATCAACTATCTCCAATGCTTTGTCTTCTCTCCATAATTCCCACACCTGTGTTGTTCATATAAATCATTAGCATACAAGAAATGAGAGCAGACAGCACTAAAAGCTCTCTTATAACTCACATATCCAATCAAGGTCAAAGGAGGATTCTGTTGATAAAATCTATTGTTCTTCTTGCCACTCACAATCTCTAACAACACGACGCCAAAACTGAAAACATCTGATTTTACAGAAAAGTTTCCAAACACAGCATATTCTGGTGACATGTAGCCACTGCATCAGAAAAACAAGAATCTGAAGTTTTAGTATTCCTGGTAATCAATGATAGTACTTTGTCACTCGGTCTTTGTTTTAGGCAAAGGTACTTACTATGTTCCTACAACTCTCCTTGTCCTATCTTCAGTTTGGTTGCCTTCAAATATTTTTGCCATTCCAAAATCTGATATTTTTGGGTTCATCTCTGCATCCAATAGAATGTTGCTACATTTTAAATCCCTGTGAATGATTCTCAACCTGGAGTCTTGGTGAAGATATAAAATCCCACGAGCTATTCCAACAATAATATCAAAGCGTTTTCGCCAATCCAATAACAATCTTCTGCTTTCATCTGTTGAAACAATTATTTTTCAGACAGGTATAATTTGACAACTAGTGTAAATCAGGGCAATAAAAACATAATGAGACTTACGGAAAAGAAACGAGTCCAAGCTTTTGTTTGGCAAGTATTCGTAGATTAACATTTGTTCTCCATCCTGATTGCAGTAACCTAGAAGTTTCACTAGATTCCTGTGTTGAAGCTTTGCAATTACCATAACTTCATTTTTAAATTCTTCTGTTCCTTGTCCTGAACTTCTAGATAACCTTTTTATTGCAACCTCCAGTCCATTAGCCAGCAGACCCTAAAATCATTTTACAAGATTAAGCCTCTGGACTACAATTATGCAATTTAGAGAGGCCAATTAGTTTTTAGCTAAATGCAAGCAACTCAACCTTATAAACAGAGCCAAAACCACCTTGCCCGAGTTTGTTAGCTGGAGCGAAATCGTTAGTGGCCGCCGTTATGGTGCTGAGCTCGAAATATTCCAATTCAGTTGAAGTGCTGTTAACGTGCAGTTCAGTACCTTTTTTTGCTCTCTTCTTGAGCCACAAATAAGCAAACAGGCTAATGAGAAACCACAATAATGCAATTGATGGTGCTATAATGGCCAGCATCGGTTTTTCACGAGAACCATTTGGCTGCCTTGTATTATCAGCTGCATGAGAGTGAAAAGAATAAAAATTAACTCTATAGGAAAAACCACCCCATTTTCCAATGGAAATATGACAATACATATGGTAAAGGGTAGCCCTTTTGGCACCTAAAACGTACCAATATCTGTGGTTTCTTTCCTGCAGTGAAGAGCTTATTAACTCTAGTCAAGAGCATAGGAAAGCTCTTATAAATCAATATTTGTAATGACAATCGTATGAAGTAGTTACTGAGCAGAAAAAGGGTACCTAATTCATATGCATCAACACGAACATACAGATCATAACTGTCACTCCTATCATAATTAATGTCTACTAATTCCTTGTACCATGTCAAACAACCATAATTTTTTCCGGGAATTGCAATGATTGCGTATGCAGAGCATGAACAATTCCTCTTGCATTCCAGTTCACAGTCTGCACGACTCTTGCTCATGTCCACCCAAGCTGCAGCTGAAGTGTCCGGAAGAATTACATTTTCCACCCTCACAAACCCTTCTCCATTCTGGCACACCGAAGACGTATGTAGCCGCTTCCTGACACAACCACCGGACCCATCTCTCGAAGACCATTCTAATGGGTACTTGGGCTCGAACCCAGGTAAACAGGCACATCCAAATTCATTTCATTGGCAACTTCACACGTACTATAAGCACCACAATGTCCATAATAGTTGCACTGAAACTGAGGGGCCTTCCAGTAATCCTTCCACTGACCATCACTTTGTCGCCATGTTAAAGCCTTTACAAGTCCTGAATGATCCGCTATTAATCTTAGCAGAAAAGAATCATCAGGAACTGTGTAGACAAAGTATATTTCGTCTGGATCATTTACGAAAGTGCTTTTGTATAAGCCCAACTGACTTCTCCATGGCCAAGGAGGAGTTCTACAAATTGGCTTTGTACCACTATAGAAAAAGATTTGCGGTGAGCCATTAGGGTTGATCCTAACTGAAAAGTCCCCGAACCCAGGGTCTTCGGCTGATTTCCATGATGTTAGGATCCGATCAATTCCTAATTTTCGATCGAGCCCCAGTTTCATCCCAGGAAGCAGGATGTTAGTAGGATAATCGAAGCTTTGCCATACAATTTTCCTGCTTCTTTTCCTGACCAATATCAAATTTCCTGAATCCAAGAGTTGAGCTTCACAAGTAACATTTTCTTCCACCGAAACATTTGTAGACCACACAGGAAGCTTTTGGTCATCGTTACCATAGAGAACGAGGTTTCCATATTGGTCTATAAAGAGAAATCCAGAGGAACCAATGATTGGATCGTTCCTGTTTGCAACCCACACCACAGTTTGTTCTGGTATTTTATGGTACCAAATTCCAAGATATCTATTGGTTGAACTACCTGGACTGAAAAATCCTAGTGCAAAATTATTTCCTTTGGAGATAAGAAGGTCACCTTCTTTAATGGTTTGGCTCGTCTTTAAGGAGTCTAGGGATGTACAAGATGAGAATTGGAGCATTAAAAGAGAAAAAAGCAGGAACAGTTTTTCAGCTTCCATGATTGGGTAAACTGGACTTGGCTTTTTGAAAAGTGTTAAATTTTGCTTTGTGGAGAATGGATATGGCCTTCAGACGGGATCTGGTCCACTTCGCTTAACGTGGCATCTCTTTAATGAGTTACTCTTTTCAATTTTCAAAGTCTAGACAGTGACTTGTTTTTGTTAAAGTATGTAGTAGGTTGCAGACGCATACAAAAACAACATATAGAAAACAATAAACACAAACCGATTTTTTGGAAACGACAAAAACAACATATGTAGTAAATAATTTTCAAACTTTTGATTCAAACTTTTATAGAAAAAAATAAACACAAAGAATCATAATAATTATGATTCAAACTTTTGTTACTCAATAATTTTCTAATTAAATTTAAATATTAAAGCTCTTCTAAATTATTATATACCAGGAAAAACACCCTAAACAAAGCTTAAAAATTAATAAAATATTTCTAAAGTAAATAAAAAAAAATCTAATTTAACTCGGAAAATATAATTAATATTTCAAAAATAGTAATTTCTAGTACTAGTTTTGAGGCCTTACCGATCTTAGATGACTTCATAAATCAGACTCTACAGGGGACATGGCTTCTAGAATCAAAATTTATATCCATTATCATAAGGTATTGTGTTGGAAGAAAATCTTTTACATTAGTCTTTCTGTGCTGAAAATAACTCGTTTTTGAACTTAAATTGTTCTTGTCTTGTTTTTGTGAATACTTAATCAAAGCTCTCAAACTCCTTTTCTTTCTTCTCTTAAGGTATATAACAATATTAGACATCACCTTTAGTTCTTTATCAACATATGTTGTATCAATATAACTCTACCTTTGTGAGATTAGTAAACTTGTAATTAAAAGTATGAACATAACCTAAATCAATAATTTAATTTTGTTGGGCATCTTCTATGTTCTATTTACACTTAATTTCTAACTTATCAATAAGGACACCATTGATGACATTATTGCTCTAGTTGCTATCATATATATATTATGTTAGTTTTTTTTTTGTTATTGTTTGTTTTTGAGTTTTTTAGAACTTGATTTTGGTTCTTGAGAAATAATTAGAGTTGTCAGTGTTACACAAAAAAAATATGGAAGGATTTGATCTTTCATGTGTTTAGTCTGACAAATCTAAGCTATGTGGTTTTTACTTTGTTGATTAAGCTTTCTAACTTTCTTTTTTTTTGTGTTTCATGTGCTATGTTGTTGATTCCTCTTTTTGCTTCATGATCTTGGGAGGTTTTTGAATACTATAAGGATCTCTTGCTTTCTTAATTTACTGTATTTTGTTGCACTCTATTTTTTCTGCATCTATATTGAGTTTGAGCATAGGCAGTGTTGTTACTTATTTTGGGACCTCACATAAATATACAAAAAAAAAATACAAAATACAAAAAATTAAAAAACAATACATCAGTAGGAAGAACATGAAGAATTTCTAGAAAATTGTCACATACTAGTTGGGGAGAATCAAAATATCTAAAGTTGAAAAATTGACAATTCAATTTTGACTTATGAAGGCCCTATTAACAAGAAAAATTCAAAATTGGATGTTTAATAACTCAATTAAAATTTTTCAGGGTTTAATTGTATTTTTTATGAGCTTAATTGCAAGGAAAATTGGTTTTTGAGTTCAATTTGGGCTTTAATGTGAAGAAATTGAAGCCTAAGGGTTAAATTACAATTTTGAAAAGCTAATTTAGTTAGCTAAAAACATGACATGGCATTATTAATATGATGTGGTGGATGGAGTGATAATGCACCCTTCCGATGATGAAGCTTGAAAATATTTTAATAGGGTGTATCTATCACAGCCCAGCCCAACATACTTTATATTGTCCACTTTGAGCCTTACCGCCCTCACGGTTTTATTCTTGGTGACGCGAGCCCACTTTTGAGTCTGACACCCCAAAATGTGTACAACATGTTAGCAACCAACACTACTAATAAGGCCCTGGCTCTGGACGCTCGCTTCCGATGTGGGATATCACAATCCCCCCACCTTAGGACAAGTTGTCCTCGGCTCTGATACCAAATGTAATAGCCCGGCCCAACATGTTGTATATTGTCCGCTTTGTGCCTTACCGCCCTCACGGTTTTGTTCCTAGTGACGTGAGTCCACTTATGAGCTTGACGCCCCCAAAACGTACAACATATTAGCAACCAACACTACTAATAAGGCCCTTGCTCTGAACTCTCGCTTCCGATGTGAGATATCACAATGCCCCCACCTTAAGACGAGCCGTCCTTCGCTCTAATACCAAATGTAACAGCCCTGCCCAACATGCTGCATATTGTCTTCTTTGGGTCTTACCACCCTCACGGTTTTGTTCCTGGTGACGCGAGCCCACTTCTGAGCCTAACGCACCAAAACATGTACAACATGTTAGCAACCAGCACTACTAATAAGGCCCTGGCTCTGGACGCTCGCTTCCGATGTGGGATATCACAGTATCCTTAGTTTTCAATGGAATCAAGGAACATGCATCTTGTTATGTACAAACGGATTCAATCCATTCAGATCATTTACTGCTCCTTATTCTTGTTGGCCGGTGATACTCACAGTTTACAAATTATCATCGGGCATGTGTAAGAGGCTGGAGTTTATGTTTTTATTAACAGTCACACACAATGCTAATAGTTCGAGTTAGAATATAGATGTTTGTGTTTGGTGGTGGTTTAAAAGGATTTTAGACCTCCGTACATCTCAGAAGCCATGTGAGTAGAATATATTTAGCATGTGATGTCTGATCATTTCGTGCAATGATCACACTCTGGTGCAGAGAACCAGAACTAGCAAGTTCACGGTTTCGTTACCATGCACATCGATGGCTTCATTCCATTTGTTTTGCATATGGAGTGGATGGTAAAAATTTTTTTTAATTGCATCCATTTTTTTATTTATTGTTTTTTATAAATATATTTAATTAACAATAATTTTCTCTTAGAGGCTACGGTTCTTTAACACAAACCAAGCCCGGTGGAGCGATTGATGACCGCCAAAAAGGGATGCAACAACTTGTGGATAACCGAGCTCAACACTTTGTAGTATATTGTGTTCAACCATTTTTTTCTTAACTTATTATGTTTTTGAATTTGATGACTTTTCTTTTCAAGGATACATATAACACCAAGTTAGAGGAGAGATATGGTGACAATCCTTCGACCCATCCGGATCTCGATCCAAATTTGTGGTTGGATGTAGGATCTTTTAGTGGACCTGAAAGAAATTGGATGTAAGGTCTCTCTAACACTATAACCGAGTTCTTGCAAATAGACCACAATGTTTCAACCATTAGGTGCTTACAATCGGTTCCAAGCACTCAAACTCTGGAGTTCAAAGTAATTTTAGACCAGCGAGTTAAAGATCAGATGGTCTATCTTGCTGTTGATTATGAACAACTCAAGGTGCGTTCCTAAATATTTTGAATTGTTTTTTTGCTTAAAGTGAGTTTTTTTTTTTATGTTTTTAGATCATTTAATGTGCTAATGTCAAAAATAATTTTTAAAAAATAAAAAAACTTCATTGTGATGCATTCTTAAGCTAAAAGCACTTTGAACTGTCACCGCAACCACAATCCGAAACAGGTCCTCAGTGCTGAGATGGTCGAACTTCACCAATTGGTATTGGAGTTAGATCACAGATGGGTGGTACTTGTGCTCCCTCTTATTTGCCCCACGATCCAGGCGAAGACTCGCCCCGACCTCCTCCTCCAGCACCTCTATTCTAGATTAATTGTATTTGAACTTATAAATGTTTAAATTTGTAATAAATATTTGAATTTTATATTAATTTATTTTTTTTTAATTATTTTCTATCTCTTTTTAATAGATTTTAAAAATATATATATATATATATATATATATATATATATATATATATATATATATATATATTGAAATTATTACTGACAGGGTTACTGATGAACATATTTTATTAGTATATTTCAGAAAGTTAAAAAAAAATTATTGCAAATGTTATTGCCACTGTTTACTCACCGACGGAATAACATATTCTGTTTGACGGTTACATGTCAAATTTACTAATGGATATACAGACAGTTGAAAAAAATCACCAATGGAATGACATATAGTTTTTCTGCCGGTGATATGTTATATTCAATGATGGAAGTACCGATGAAATGAAGCAGGTAAACTTTTTTTTTTTGCACGCTTTGTACATTAGTAAATGCATTTGTAAAATTATTACCGACATACCACAAATCATCAATGAGAGTTTTTTCAACATATGATTTTTATCCATGATCATGTCAGCAAGAAAACTTACCGATGAACTGTAAGTATAAATGCTTATAGAAAATTATGTCGGTAAATCTAAAAATTATTGTAGTGTCTCAAATTTTAACCCAAAACCTCAAAAACCATAATAATTCAATAAACCCATAACAATTTACCTATAACACTTCAATTAATCCATCAATGTAACACTAAAACATAAACTTCAAAACCTTAAACCTTAAACCTTAACAAAACCAAAATCAAAGCTATATACCTAATTATACATATTAAAGCATAACTCTTACCTTAAACACTTATTTCTCCAAATCTCTTTGTATTTCCCTCTTTTCTCTTCTTCTTCTTCAACCACTTCTAGTTCTCTCTCTCTCTCAATTTCAAATTCTCTCTTTTTTTCGTTTTTCTCTTGCTTGTATATATATTTATCAATTTCAGAAAAAAAAAAAAAAAACACATTAAGACACGTTACTTGTAGGACTAGATATGAGTTGTGCACTACACTGGTTGATAACGTTGATTTTTCAAAAAGAGAAAAGCAGATAGCCATGCCATTCTTTTTCATGAAAAAATTACCACTATAAACATGTTAGAGCGAGCTTATGTTAGTTTATACCATTTCATGATCACAGAAGTCATGATATGGAAAGAAGTTAAGCAAAGACAAATATTATGAATATAATTTTATCTACTTCTTTTATATTCAAGAGTATGTGAAAATCAAAACAAGGTTTCTTAAAAATGAATGTAGGTTGTTTTTCAGAAGGAATATTTGTTTCACTACGATTCAACATGTAAACAAGTACCAACATGGATGGTGTTATACTATAAATTTTTATGGGAAATTGATAAAGATGAATATGATAACTATTTGATCATTGGATTAATTGAAAGAAACTTAGAAGATAAGGGTTACTGCCACATATAAAAGATGAAATATGCACATAGGATTAACTTTACAAGTAAGTATAACAAGCCATGTATTATAGATGTGAGATCGTGGAAAGAACTCTAAAAGATGAAAGATTATCGACAATTAACAGACAATTAGTGGAGAACCCTGAAAGGTAGGAGATAATCGACAATTAATGTCATTATACAAGGAAGATTGTAGGGAAGATCATCATCAACATTTCAACAAAAAACTCAAATCACTGCATTGCAATTTTATCAAGTTCTCAAGACCTTTCAAACTTGAAGCCAGTAGGCAATAGCTTGTAGGTGATAATTCCATAGGCGATAATCAAGTGGCTTGCAATTTTCTCTGTAATTAGTAGGCTTGCAGTTTTAATTCTATAAACTAAAAATACCAAAAAGATGTCCATTATCCAAGAGTTCTAATTTCTAGATGTAATCAAAGTATGAATCACTCTATAAATATAAGTATTCTTTTCCTATCCTAAATTATTGAGTTTACTTTGCATTCAAGTTGTTGTAATTATTTGGTTACTTCTTCAATTGAACTACTGTCTATATGGAAATGGATTTAATCATATTCATACTCGTGTAATTCTGTAATACAAATTTAAAATTATGTGAGTAGATTTAGGATTAAATTTAGAGTTCAAAACAATTAACTTAAAACTCCAATCTTAAGTTGTAAAGTCTTCTTAATTAATTGAGGCAGATACGAAAGAACCTATATCAAACATGTCACACGTGTGTGGTGTCACAACGATCGTCCACTCTCATAAGTATCTATCTGGCAAATATAGGAAGAGACAAGGAATTCTTGTCTTTTATTAGTGAAAAGCGGGAATGGGAGCCGTCACCTAGTATTTTGATCACTAAGAACCCTAACTGGTCTCAGAAATCGGGTACGGGGATTGGTTGCGTAAAGGAAAGGTATTAGCACCTCAAATACGCCCTATCTAAGGTAATCTACATTGTTTTATTGTCTGATACATGCTAAGGTTTCATTGTATTTCTAATTGTTAGTTCGTATACAGTTTAAGAAAAGTTGTCCTCGTTAAGGAGGTCCTTATATTATCGAGTAAAAACCTAACCGATCTAATGTCTAGAAAAGAACTACCTTTTTAATATCGAGAATACATTTTACGTATAAATTCATCCCGGATACTAAAATGAAACAAAATATTTTTTGGGTTTTTTTTTAAAATGTTAGCCTAATTCTCATTGGCTTTAATAAACTGATTATTAAAACCAAAATGCATACTAAAACATTTGTTTGAATTTTTTTCGTATGAAATTATGATATGATTTTTTTTAGACTTCGTCGTATGCATGAAAACAAAAAAAAAATTTTGTTTAACATTTGCAATATTTTAACGAAAATCAGGTATTTTAATACCGGATTTCTATCTTTACTGTATAAAAATACAAACCAATATTAAGCAAAATTCAATAAAAAAATACACAGAAAAATCACAAATTTTCAAAATGATTTTTTTTAATTTGGACTGGGCCGAACCGGGCCCAGTCATTTTGAGCTGGGCCAAAAGAATAGTGGAGCAGTTATCCACTGTTCACATGCAACGTGAACAGTGGAAAGTGAATTAATTCACTCTCCACTGTTCTGCAAAGTGAACAGTGGAGATGGGGAGCAGAAGAAGAAGGAAGAAGAGAGGGGCATAGGAAAACACACTGGGCAGCTCCTCCTGGCGGTGCTGCTGGTGGCAGTGGCGGTCGTTCCAGACAGCGGTTCCTTCTCTTTTCTCTTTTGTTTATCTGCGTTTCTTCTGTTTCTGTTCTCCTGTTGCTCTTGCTTCTGCTGCTTCTTCTCTCTTGCTTCAGCTTCTATTTTTCACCTCCTCAGTTTGGTCTTCGCTTCCCTTTCTTTCTTTCTCTGTTTCTGCGTTCTCTCGTCCTCAAAACAAACCCCCTTTCTCTCTGTTTTTCTTCTTCACTCCTCTCTCGTTCTCTCTCGTTCTTCTTTCAATCTATCTTGTTCGTCCTCATCGTCTCTCCAACCCGCTTGGTTCCTTTTCTCTATTCTGTATCCCTCTCAAAACTTTTGCCAACTTCCCCCCTTCCTTCTTCCCGCCTCTGTTCTCCCATTTTTCCTTCTAGTTCTTTTCTTTTTCCTTTTTTAGTTTTTTCACTCCTCTCTCTCTCTCTATTCATTATCCTCCTTTTTCTTTCTTTCTTTCCCCCCCCTTTTCCTCCCTGTTCTTCCCAACCGTGAAAAATGCCCTTCGGTTCCCTCTGTTTTTCATTCTTTTTCTCTCTTCTTTCCCTCTATCCCTCCCCCGTTTTCTTCTCTACCTCTCAGTATTTATAGGCAGAGGAGAAAGGCTTACCCTGTCCCGTCCAATCATGGGACAGGGTAGGGTGGCTGGGGCGGCCTCTATGCAGCCGCCCCAGAGCCGCTCGCAGGGCATGACTTCCTTGTCCAATTATCACTCCCTTGTCCAATTATCATAATGATTGCAGGTGAGGGGCGTGGGTTGTGTCAGTCTTCTTGCAAGTGGGAGAGTGAGAGTGGCGTTGTAATTTTTCAAATCAGTCTTTTAATTTGCGTATTTTTTCTATTTTGATTCTTGGTTTCAAATTTCTTCAATCAAGTTTCTAATTGGCCATCAAACTTTAATATTTATGTAATTAAGCCCTTGATTTGACCAAATCAACCCTCAAATATTATAACTTGACCCCAAAACTTTAATTTCTTCCAATTAAAACCCAAATTGACTTAAAAATCATGTTTTCTTGAAAACAAACCCTCTATAAACTCAATTAAACCTTCAATAAAATTTAATTGAGTCCATAAACATTTGATTTTGAACTTTTCTTCCTCAAATTGAATTTTCTTTGTCAATGGGGCTCTCATCAGTAAAAAATATACTGTCAAATTTCAATGTTTATATTTTTGAACCTCCTCAATCAATTTCCGGCCATTTTCCAAGTGCTCTGAAATTCTTTTCTCACTACTATTATTTTTTTTGTTTTCTTCGAAATACATTTTTATGGACTTTTTTTGTATTTTTTTATTTTTGTACGGGGCCCAAAAATGAGTTACAACAAAACAGATGGCTTGTCCATTGCATGCTCTTGAACACATAAAAACCCAATTCGAATGCATTTCAAGGCTTCATGAGGATGATACAACTCCTTGAGTGACAAATCAACTCATCTCTAATGTTTTGTCTTTGTATGACAGTGCATCAGGAGGAGGGACAACAGATGTCCTATATATCTCATCTTGATCATTTACACAACTAGTGTTCTGGGTCTTCTGGGTGTTTTCATGGCCATGGGGTAGTTTGCCAGATACGGTTTTGTGCATGCAAGAAGACGCAATGAAAAGACATTCCATGTTAGCTGTTGTTCTCATGTTGAGTAGTTCTGGAGTGGCTATTCCTTCTCCAAAACAACCTCATACAATATTTGAGGAAGAAGAAGATGACAAGGAAAGGAACAACCCGACTCAATTCCACCTGTTGCCCTGCATGCTGACAACACCAAGATCCAAAGTTCAAAGTTCAAACTTCTGTTTCAATCTTTACATTCTATTCTAGTATCTTTCAGTGAACTTTCATGCACACCGAAAAGAAAATTTCTTTCTTAGCAATTCCAAGCAAGAACGATCAAGTTACTTGGTTTCTTCAGCAGTAAATTAAGGATGTTCCAAAACCAACTAAAACTCATGTCCCTAGGAGAGAGGGGAAGGCAAAGAGAAAACATGACTATTTAGGGAGGTTGAAACTGTTCTTCAAATTCAGACAGCTCGATCTTTCATTACTTTCTTTTGTTTTTCAGTATCTTGGTATGCTTTGTATTTCAGCACATTATGACAATTACGTATTATATAGTTTATAGCCTGTTAGAATTCATGAGAATCTGCCTCAGAAGTATGAAACAAGTTTAGTTGGACTTAGTCTTTGATTATTGTTTTATATCAGATTTTGCTCCTTTATGTTCTGTTTTCAGTTAGTAGAAGTAGTGCCAATAATATCTGATTGTTGTTGAGAATTTTTAGCTTTTTCAGTTTGGTTGTAAGCCTTTAAATAGGCATTCTTATTTATGAAATTATATGCTCTCTGCTACAGCTCTTCTATGTTAAAATCATCTAGCCTTCAACAGCAAGTTTAATTGTTTCAATCTCTGCAGCTTTAACATAGCCTGCATTGAAATTTGGAACAGAACATTTGCATGTATGAACTTCCTGAAAAGATTACTGTTATAATAAAATTAGTGATGCTTGTAACGAATTAAAAAGATTAAGAATATAAAGAGAACATTAGCAATTATTCATATCGTACAACTTCAGCCACTAGCAATTTCAGTAATTATCACCTCATTTACAGAACACTGTCCATCTTCTACGTCTAATGCTATATCAGGAAATTTATCAGATTTTCTAAAGAGGAATGCAGGTTGTTTTGGAGAAGGAATCTCTGTTTCGTTACTCAACATAAAAACAACTGCCAACATAGATGGTCTGTCCGTGGCATCTTCTTGCACGCACAGTAGACCGATTTGTATGCATTTCAAGGCTTCACGCGGATCATACAACTCCGTCAGTGATGGATCAACTATCTCCAATGCTTTGTCTTCTCTCCATAATTCCCACACCTGTGTTGTTCATATAAATCATTAGCATACAAGAAATGAGAGCAGACAACATCTAAAATTGTGAACATTGAAACTCAGCCAAGAGCACAAAAGGCTATCTTATAACTCACATATCCAATCAAGGTCAAAGGAGGATTCTGTTGATAAAATCTATTGTTCTTCTTGCCACTAACAATCTCTAGCAACATGACCCCAAAACTGAAAACATCTGATTTTGCGGAAAAGTTTCCAAACACAACATATTCTGGTGACATATAGCCACTGCATCAGAAAATCAATAGTAGTTTTAGTATTCCTGGTAATCAATGATAGTACTTTGTCACTCGGTCTTTGTTTTAGGCAAAGGTACTTACTATGTTCCTACAACTCTCCTTGTCCTATCTTCAGTTTGGTTGCCTTCAAATATTTTTGCCATTCCAAAATCTGATATTTTTGGGTTCATCTCTGCATCCAATAGAATGTTGCTACATTTTAAATCCCTGTGAATGATTCTCAACCTGGAGTCTTGGTGAAGATATAAAATCCCACGAGCTATTCCAACAATAATATCAAAGCGTTTTCGCCAATCCAATAACAATCTTCTGCTTTCATCTGTTGAAACAATTATTTTTCAGACAGGTATAATTTGACAACTAGTGTAAATCAGGGCAATAAAAACATAATGAGACTTACGGAAAAGAAACGAGTCCAAGCTTTTGTTTGGCAAGTATTCGTAGATTAACAGTTGTTCTCCATCCTGATTGCAGTAACCTAGAAGTTTAACAAGATTCCTGTGTTGAAGCTTTGAAATTACCATAACTTCATTTTTAAATTCTTCTATTCCTTGTCTTGAACTTCTAGATAACCTTTTTATTGCAACCTCCAATCCATTAGCTAGCAGACCCTAAAATCATGTTACAAGAATACGGTAAAAAAATATTTTTAAGGTGAGTACTCATATGTCAGTAACAATTAAGGTTTAAAGTCCATTGGACGGCCAAACACATCCTTGATAAATGGAGATGCAAAAATTAAGTTCGATATAAAGGGTTCTTAATCTAGCCAAAAAAAATAGTTATGAAAAGTTGTGTTTTCCATCCACACAGTAATCACATGGATTAGAAGACTTTTTATTCTTAATAGCACAAAGATTTTTGAACAATTATTTCAACACTTAATGAATCATTATAGGAGACATGTATCCTATTAATTTTCTATTACGTTTACATATATGACATATTGATGTTATCCTACATGAGTTTTCCTCCTTATGAAAAAACTAGGGACGTTTATGGGAGGCCTTAAATAAGAAATTATGGAAGGCATCCAGATGTTTAAATCACAATCCTTAAAGGAAGCTTTCAGCCTTGCACGAGTGCGAGACGAATGGACAGTGTTGAAGGAGATGTGGACAGTGCTCAGCTGCGAGACGATTAGAATGCTTGTGAGTAGACGAAGATGAAGACGTAGTTTCATCATGGCTAACACCTTGTGCATGTGAAAACGACCAGCAAATACAGAGGAACTACGACAGGAGTTCAGGTAATTTGTTGCTCTTCTTAGTGATGATGATAATTTACAAGTTGTAATAAAAGAGTGATGGATTAGAAGAGAACAAGGGTCCAAACAGTTCAAGCATAGGAGGAGGGAGAGGATGGAAATGGAGTAAATTTCTTGTTATTAATAAAGAAGTGCAGAGAAGGTTTTTTTTTTTATAAGAAAATTTATTGTTATTAATAAACACTTCCCATAGCTTCTGCTTTTTAAATTTGAATTTTTTTTATCTGAAAAAAAAAATCAAATTAATATTTATGGCTTTAATATGCTGATATAAAAAGAATTGAAAAATATATATTTTAATATATATTTAATTGAAAAACATTTAAAAAAAACATGCAACAGACGCTTCAACAAGCATGGCATTGACGGACAACGTAATTTCCTACAATCACCTTTAGCTAAATGGAAAAAATAGGAGGAATACATTTTTTACAAATCAAATAATGGTCGGTATTCTATAAACCATAGAGTAGACTTTTCTCTATTCATGGCTTATGAAAATGAGTTTAGATCATTTTTATGTCCAATATCAAAGTCAAACTCTTGAAAATATACAACATAATCGTTACAAATTATTGGTCTCTTTATTCTTGAAGATCTTATTAATTAAATTTTTTCATATGAGTTTACTTTATCAAGAAATGGTTACTCTTGAACTGGTTGTTTTTGAATTGGTAGTTGTTCAAAATTATTTAAATAATTTTTTTAAACAATAACTAATTTTCTTTTATTTTTATGCAACTCATTTAACTATTGTGTTTCCTCAAATTCTATCTTTTCAGGGAAATCACTCCTATTGAAATTCAGATCCATAAGAAATTTAGCATTTGTTACCTTAACTATTCATGTATTATATATATAAAAAAAAACATATATCATTTAGAGTTCACTATATAACCAATGAAATATCCACTAGTTGTTCTTGGGTCTAATTTCTATAGTTGAGGATTATTAATTAATCCTTACCTTAACGACATAACCATATACATTTATATGATTTAAATTGGGCTTCCATTTATTTCATAATTCAAAAGGTGTCTTAGACACAACTTTAGGATGAAACCCTATTTAAAATATACACAACAGAATTTAATTCTTAACTCGATAAAGATAAAGGTAGATTAAAAGTACTATTCATGCTCAACTACTCTATCTTACTGTAGTGTGTCAAACATTGTATATTATGCAATAATGCCCTCTCTTTCAAGGCACTTTGCAAATGAACCTAACATTTATCCCTTTAAATATACCTATCATAATATTCTCCACCTCTATCTAACATTACAATCTTTATGGTATTTTCTTTTTGTTTCTCTACCTCAACCTTATAAGTCTTAAAAACTTCTAGTGCTTCAGCTTTATCAAATAAAAAATAGAGATGCATAAATCTTGAATGGTCATCAATTAATAAAGTGAAACATCTTTGATCATTTAAGCATAGAGTATTAAATGGTCTACAAATATTAGTACATATGATTTCAAAATTTTTCGAGCTTCTTGCAGCACCTTTAATGGTCTTGTTAGTTTGCTTTCTTTTTATGCAATCAAGCACCAAATTCAGTAAAATCAAGTGTTTAAAACTCCATCATTAACTAATCTTTTAATTCTTTCAATGAAGATGTGACCTAATCTTCTATGCCAAAACATAGAGGAATTATTCATTTTGCTCCTTTTAATACTAGAATCAACCTGCATTGACAAATAAATGAGCTTAAGTCTAGATCAATTTTATATAAATCATTAATTAATGTTCCACCACTAGTAAAAACTTTAGTTTTTAAAATACTAAAATGTTTTCATCAAACAAAAATCCATAACAAACATTACAAAGTCTAGAAACTAAAATCCAATTTCTAGAAAATAGTGGAACATAGAAGAAATTTTTCAAATCCAAAATAAATCCAGATTTTAAAATTAATCTAAAACTCCTCACAACTTCAACTTCATAGCATATCCAGTTTCTTGAATGGATATCTTCTTCATTTCCCTTCAGCTTTTTTAGTGTAATATTTTGAAAGAAAAAAAGGTTTTAATAAATAATGACAACAATACCCTTAAAGGAATAGATATTAGGTATAAGTAAATGAGAGAGATTTTGATAATTGCACAAAACTTGTTAAATATATATAAGAAGAGTAAGACAAAAAAAAAAAAAAAATTTAAGTGTTTGACTTTGTTTTCTTTTAGCTAATTGTCTAGACATTTTTCTTTTTATTATTCTTAGATATTAAATTTAATTGATGTTTTGTGCACATAAACTATTCTTTTTTATATCTATTGGGATATATAAAGTTGGATCCCAATGACTTATTGGAAGTTCATTCATATGATTTATTTGCTTATTAAATGCTTATTTTAAGGATGTAATATATTGTAATACATTAAAGAAAATATTTGATTATAAAATACGACCACTATGATTTATATATTGTATTTTTGATTTAAGTATGTGTTTTGATCACTTACTATATTTTAAACTCTATAAAGATACTATCACTTTTTTGTTGGTGTCATAAGAGCTACTTGAAAGAATGATAGAAAAATATTCTTCAAATGACATGTAGATTTTAAATTAAATAACAATTAAGACTTAAAACCCATTGATCTCTAGTAGTGGATCAAGCACAATATCCATGATGAGCAAATATTAGATTATCAGTAAAGGGTCCTTAATCTAGCCAAAAAAAGTTATAAAAAGTCCTGTGTCTTCTATCCATATAATAACTCTAAACTTTTTATTATTGACACCATAAAGATTGCTGGATAATTATTTCAACTCTTAATCAATAATTATAGGTCATTGAAGTTATCTTACATATTAAGCATCTAATTTTCTACCGAGTTTATATGCTTGGCATATTAAAGTTAAGCGTCTAAACTACAATTAAGCAAACTGCAGAAAAAACAAATCTGTATTATTGAGAACCCAATTAATATTTAGCTAGAAAATTAATTGAGAAACTCTACCTTATAAACCGAGCCAAAACCACCTTGCCCGAGTTCGTTAGCTGGAGAGAAATTGTTTGTGGCCGCCATTATGGTGCTGAGCTTGAAACATTCCGATTCAGTAGAATTTCTGTTTACCTGCAGCTCAGTACCTTGTTTTTTTGCCATACATGAATCAAAAAGTGAGCTTCTCCTCATAACCAGAGAAGAATAAATACATGACTTGGGAAGTCATATCCAAATAGAGATTAGAGAGTCTTGTCTTACCTTTTTTTGCCCTCTTCTTGAGCCGCAAATAAGAAGATAGGCTAATGAGAAACGACAATAATGCAATTGATGGTGCTAAAATGGCCAGCATCGTTTTTTCCCGAGAACCATTTAGCTTCCTTTTATTACCAGCTGCATGAGAATGAAAACAATAACGATTAACTCCAGAGGAAAAACCACTCCCTTCTCCTATGGAAACATGGCAAGACATATGGCAAAGGCTGTCCCCTTCGGCACCTAATAAGTATCAATATCAATGGTTTCTCTCATAGAGTACAGAGCATATTAACTACAGCCTAGAGCAGTGGCAAAACCTAGAAAAGCTCTTATAAATCAAAATTTGTAATGAGAAACCATAATGATGCAATTGATGGTACTAAAATGGCCAGCATCGGTTTTTCATGAGAAACATTTGACTTCCTTGTATTATTAGCTGCATGAGAGTGAAAAGAATAAAGATCAACTCCAGAGGAAAAACCACCCCTTTCTCCAATGGAAACGTGACAATACATATGGCAAAGGCTGGTCCCTTCGCCACCTAATAAGTATCAATATCCTAGAGTAGTGGCAAAAATTGAAAAGCTGTTATAAATCAAAATATTTGTAATCACAGTCCTATGAAATTGTTAAGGAAAAGAAAAAGGCTACCTAATTCATATGCATCAACACGAACATACAGATCATGACTTTCACTCCCATCATATTTAATGTCTACTAATTCCTTGTACCAATTCAAACAACCATCCCCTTTTCCGGGAATCACAAGGACTGCGTATGCAGAGCATGAACAATTCCTCTTGCATTCCAGTTCACAGTCTGCACGACTCTTGGTCGTGTCCATCCAAGCTGCAGCCGAAGTGTCCGGAAGCATTACATTTTCCACCTTCACAAACCCTTCTCCATGATCGCCCACCGAAGATGTCTGTAGCCTCTTCCTGACACAACCACCAGACCCATCTCTCATAGACCATTCCATTGGGTACTTGGGCTCGAACCCAGGTAAACAGGCACATCCAAATGTATTATAATTGGCAAGTTCACACGTACTGTAAGCACCACAGTATCCATAATAGTCGCACTGTAACTGAGGGACCTTCCAGTAATCCTTCCACTGACCGTCACTTTCTCGCCATGTTAACACCTTTACAAGTCCTGAATGATCTACTATTATTCTTACCAGAAAAGAATCATCAGGAACTGTGTAGACCCGGTATATTTCATCTGGATCATTTACAAAAGTGCTTTTGTATAAGCCCATCCGACCTCTCCATGGCCAAGGGGGAGATCTACTAATTGGCTTTGTACCATTATAGAGAAATAATTGAGGTGAGCCATTTGGGTTGATCATAAGAGAAAAGTCTCCAATCCCAGGGTCATCAGCTGATCTCCATGATGTTAGAAACCGATCAGTTCCTAATTTTCTATCGAGCCCCACTTTCATCCCAGATGAAGTTGAAGAAGAAGGTGTACACGTTAACTCAATGTGAGTGCTGATTGCTATGGGAGAACTAATTTGAGAAGTCAACCTTATCAAAATGAATTTGGCATGGCTTCATGCCTTGAAGAAGACATTGTAATCCTCCGGTAGAAAACTTTACCATGATTAAATGAATAGTAGGAAATATAACCCTTACATGACTTTTTCTTAACCATCTAGTGTTTCTTAGAATATGTGCACATCATGAAAGTTTATCAAAGACATAGAAACAATAATAATGAAGTAAAATAATAACGTCAGATAAAATAATTTCTTACATTAAAAGTTATTTATCTGGTCAAGTGGTGATTGTAGCTTTCATCAAACAGGATGTTTGAATGGATAGTCGGAACCTCTCCAGATGTTTCAACACCTCTATGTCATTCTCTTCAAGGCCAGACCTCCCAACTAGAATAGCCTTTAAGGACTACCTTTCCTCGTCGATCAAAGTTGAGAAAGAGTAGCAGGCTCGACCAAGGATGACGTAGCGGAAGCTAAATAATCTCAAATCCACGAGAGAATAGTTGTGTTCAAAGAACAAGTTTATTGATGAAAAATAATAATGTCTACAACCTTCCTGACTTGGTGCTTTTAAAGAAACGAAAACAGAAAATAGAATCCTAAAAGGAAGGGGAAACTAATATCAAACAAGTTTGATTTGTTTCCAACACTAACGACAGATAAAAATAAAAGTAGAATCCTAAAAGGACTGAGATCTAACAAATAAACTAACTAACAGTATTAACTTCCTGATGTCCTACATCAAAGGACAAGGCTGGCAAAAACATTCTCTAACCCAAGCTATCCAGCTCTCAGAAAAGCATTATAAATAGAAGTCCCAGAGCTGAAGAGGTTTCTGCAGCTGAGATTGGGGTGGGGATATTGGCGGTACCTCAAAGAATGGAGGAATGGAGGAGATGAAATGGCTCTCATGAAAAGGAATTGTGACCGTTCTTGTTCCAACTGTGGGTTCAACATGGCTGATCATTAGCGTATCTGTGGCTCAGGGACAGAGGAGAAAAGGGTAAGACAAAGCAAGCATCATAACATAAGGTAGATCGAGTAACTATCCACAAAAGAATAGCTGACGAACACCACCCATATAGCATAACATATGATGATGCTGTTAGATTTCTTCCTTGACGCTAGGCATTAAGGAGCAGTTGTTTAGAATCAGGTTGGGAATTTTAGCAGTGGGTACATCGAGTGGAGAAAAGCTTGATCTGCAGCCTGTCTTGAGGAAAGGCATTCACAAAAGTTTTCCCATCATTGAAATTGCTACTATTTAAGATACTTGGATGGAAAACGAGCCTTGAAAACAACAAATCTTAGCCCTCCAAACAACCATCATAAATATTATATAAATAAAATATTAAAAGAAAAAGGACTAATTATATGAAAGCTAGTACAGTTCTAGCTCCTGCATCAAAAGGAACGCAGGTTGTTTAGGAGAAGGAATTGTTGTTTCACTACTTGACATAAGAACAAGAGACCGACTTGTATGCATTTCAAGGCTTTTAGGGGAAAATATAACTCCTCCAGTGATGAATCAACTATCTCCAACGCATCGTCAGAAATCATTGTTATTTAATTTTTCATTGAATTGGATTGTTCGTGCATGGTGATGTGTGTAAAATCTCAAATCCCCAATTTAGCAACAAGTATTTTCATTTCAAATCTAATGGAACTTCATTATTAGCTGCATGAGAGTGAAAAGAATAAAGATCCTAGAGTAGTACAAACTTTTTCCAATGGAAACGTGACAATACGTATGGCAAAGGCTGGCCCCTTCGGCACCTAATAAGTATCAATATCAATGATTTCTTTCATGTAGTACACAGCTTATTAACTACATCCTAGAGTAGTGGCAAACATTGAAAAGTTGTTATAAATCAAAATATTTGTAATCACAATCCTAAGAAATTGTTAAGGAGAAGAAACAGGTTACCTAATTCATATGCATCAACACGAACATACAGATCATGACTTTCACTCCCATCATATTTAATGTCTACTAATTCCTTGTACCATTTCAAACAACCATCCCCTTTTCCGGGAATCACAATGACTGCGTATGCAGAGCATGAACAATTCTTCTTGCATTCCAGTTCACAGTCTGCACGACTCTTGCTCATGTCCGCCCAAGCAGCAGCTGAAGTGTCCGGAAGAATTACTTTTTCGACCTTCACAAACCCTTCTCCATGATCGCACACCGAGGATGTCTGTAGCCGCTTCCTGACACAACCACCGGACCCATCTCTCGCAGACCATTCCATTGGGTACTTGGGCTCGAACCCAGGTAAACAGGCACATCCAAATTTATTATAATTGGCAATTTCACACGTACTATAAGCACCACAGTATCCATAATAGTCGCACTGTAACAGAGGGGACTTCCAGTAATCCTTCCACTGACCATCACTTTCTCGCCATGTTAACAACTTTACAAGTCCTAAATGATCTACTATTAGTCTTACCGGATAATAACCATCAGGAACTGTTGATTCACAGTATATTTCGTCTGGACCATTTACAAAAACGCTTTTGAATATGCCCGTCTGACTTCTCCATGGCCAAGGGGG